>Ga0190312_1000055_pt1 | contig 45991 bp, 57 predicted proteins | sample 487007910_MG_FD_165046 | JGI IMG/M metagenome (GOLD analysis project Ga0190312, IMG submission 165046) | Hydrothermal vent sediment bacterial communities from Southern Trench, Guaymas Basin, Mexico - 4870-07-9-10_MG | ecosystem: Environmental > Aquatic > Marine > Hydrothermal vents > Sediment ... | reverse complement strand
ATCGCTGATATACCTGATGATAGGCTGGTTGTGGGTGGGCAGGATATTGCAGGCTCATCATTCTATTTCAAGAATGTGCCTGAAGCTCCTTTCGACATTAAGATAGAAGCAGAAGGTTACACAACTTACACTTCCGCATTCGACATATTGAATTCTGGGACTTATCCCGTAACACTCGATGCCCTCACATATAAACACTTGGATGATGTGGAGATTGAAGCAATCGCTGATAAAGTATGGCAAACTAAAATCTCACCTTACAAGAGAGTGCCTGATACCGCAGCCCATCATCTCTACTATATCACAGGTGGAATAATTCCACTCAAGAAAAAGGAATGGACTGAGAAAGATAAGAAAGATTTGATAAAAGATGTGAAGATGATTGTTGAGAGCATCTCCAATCTCAAAAAGCAAATCGAAGAGATTAAGTTAAGCCAGAAGGATGAAATCTCAAATCTCAGAACTGAATTCCTCACCAACTTAGAAAACATGGCTAAAACAATCTTCACAGTGATGGATTCCAATATGAATAAAGTTTCTGAGAAAACACAAGAACTCTTACTTGCTAAAACAAGAGAACTCCGAGAGAATTTTGAGTTGAAATTGATGGAAATCTATAAGAAACTTGGTGAAGTGGATAAAACTGAAGAAGTGAAAAAGCTAATCGCAGACTTACAAACTAACTTGCAAGAGTTTATCCAATTCTATGCTAAAACCTTGCCTGATGATGTGATTGAAAAAATCCTGAACGAAGATGAAGAGGATAAAAAACATCCTTAAACGGATTTATGCAGATCGGGTATATGCCAAGCTTCAAAAGAAACAGCAGTATGCAGTTGAAAAGAAGTATAATGGCTTCCACGTACTTCTGCATAAGAAAGGTAATGAGGTTAAGATTTTCTCAGAACATAAACGGGATATAACAGAATCATTCCCTGAAATTGTTTACCAAGCCAAGAAACACTTCAAAGGACATGATTTGATTTTTGATTGTGAGTTTGTGCCTTACGATGAACATGGTAAGCCTTTGGGTAGGGATCAAGCCGCACATTACATAGCTGAAGCTAAGAAAGGTAAACAACTACCAATTAAGCCTGTCTTCCATGTGTTCGATGTTCTCTATTGGGATGAAGATATTACTCAGAAGCCCTGGCATGAAAGGAAAGCTGTTATGAAAAAACTGAAAGACACTGATAATATTAAGTTCGTTGAGAGTATAATTGTTTCTTCTCCGCAAGAGATGGAGAAAGCTATTAAGACAGTTGCTGACTTGCCAGGCTCTGAAGGTGCAGTAATTAAGAAAATTAACGATGTCTACACTCCTGGGAAAAAAACCGATGCCTTCATAAAATATAGGGTTGAGCTTCATATTGATGCAGTGGTTATTGAGAAGATTAAAACCAAATCTGGCAACGCTTATAACTACTTGATCGGAGTTTATATCCCTAAAAACAAGGTTAACAGGTTCATGGATAAGTATGTTGTTGAAGTGAAAGGGAAGCCCGTTCTCAAACTTGGAAAAACTTTCAACACTAAATTAGAAGCTGATGTGGGCGATATTCTCGCAGTCAACATAGAAGAAGTCTGGAGACATAAAGATGAAGAAACAGGGAAAATCAGATATTCAATCCATAAGCCAAAAGTGATGGAAGTGGAAAAAGACAGAAAGGAAACTACATCTGTTGATGATCTGGATGCGATGGTGGTGGCAAGAGGTGTGGAAGTTATTGAGAACAGGGCAGATGCTGAAGGCGGTGGAGAAAAAGAAGATGAAGTGAAAGACTTCCCAAAACGAATGCAAGAGGCATTCAAGAAAGCTATGGGTAAGTGGCATGCATTCGTTTTGCAATGGCACTTGAGAGGACAAAAATCACTCCACACAGACTTGAGAATGAAAGTTAATGATCATTTGGAAGGCTTCACTTTATTTGATCCTGCTTCAGTAGATGATAACGATATTAAGCTGGAGACGGGACCTGTGAGAGGCACAATCAAATTACCACAGCCATTATCATGGTTAACTTTTGAAGGTAAGATGCCTAAAGGTGGAGTAGGTGCAACTAAAAACTATCCTGCTTATTTTGTGATTGTAGGTCATGGCAAATATAGGCCATTAATCGTGGAAGATCATAGAATTGTGCTTGAATTCAAATCAGATGACTTCAAAGTGAAAAAGATACCTGAAGAGGGTGAGCCTGATTATGTGAAGAAATTTAATGAGAAACTGCCTGAAAGAAGCATAAAATTGAATGGCTATTATGAATTTATGGTTGCACATATTGGCGATAAACATATTATGCTCTGGAAGAAGTTGAAAAATGCCCCAAAAATTGAAAACCCAAAAAATCCTGAAAATAATTGAACTCGCTAAGAAAGGGAAATCCTATGGCGAGATAGCTGAAGAAGTAGGAGTCTCCAGGTCAACAGCATATTATTACGCAAAAAAGTTTTTGCAGTAAAAAGTTTTTTGTCTAAGAAATTTTTATAAATTCGAATAACTTTTTCTTATTTGGTGATGGTAAATGTTACAAGAAGTAGCTTTACAAGTTTCTGAGAATGCACTCCAGCAAGTCGATCTCGAAAGGCTTGAACAAGTCGATCTCGAAAGAGAAGTTAAAGTTCCATACATCATCAAGAATAAAATCTTAATGGCTCCAGGGGTGTGGAATAACGTTTACTACAGCCCTGAAGCAATCAAGAAAGCATTCGAAAATACAGATTGGGACAATAAAGAAATCAGAAGTCTGTTCTTAGACCATGAAGATAGGAATTCATCTGAATGGGTTGGGGAAGTAGTTAACCCAAGATACAAAGACGGCGTAATCTATGGCGATTTAGTCATAGTGGATAAAGATACCGCTATGAAATTGGCTTACGGGGCTAAATTCGGCATTTCTCCAAAAGTTGTAGGTAAATTGGATGAGGAGAAAGCTCATATGCTTGATTTCACATTCGAAAATTTCAGCATAGTTGTCAATCCCGCTATTAAAAAAGCCTACATTAATAATCAAGCCAAACAAGAAAAACAGGAGGACAAAAAAATGGCTGAAAACAAGGAAAAACTGCTTCAGGAGGCAGAAAAAAATGAAAGCCAAGAAGAGAAAAAGCCAGAAGCAGAACAACCAAAAGAAGAAGAAAGCAAAGCAGAGGAAACAAAAGAAGAACAAAAAGAGGTCGTTGAGAACAGTGATGAAGAAGCTGAAGAACTTAGCGAAGAGGACATCAAAGAAATAGTCATGTCAGTGGTTGAAGAAATCCTCAAGAAAAAGAAGAAAAAGAAAAAGAAGAAGAAAAAGAAAAAGGAAGAGGAATATCCATATCCATACCCAGAAACTAAAGAAAACAGTGAACTTGAAGAATTAAAGAAAGAAGTGGAAATGCTAAAGAAAAAGCTAAATGAACCTGCCAAGATGGTGCCTAAGAATACAGTTGAGATGAGCAACAAGCCTGCTGAAAAATACGAGGACACTGATGAAATGTTCCTCGCATACTTAAGAAAATTAAAAGGCTTTTCCAATTGAAAAGGAGGTGAATTGAAAAATGGATTCCAAATTAAACAACTATCTTGACGTAATAGAACTTGCAGACACATCATCTTCAGACGTAACTGGGACAAGCTTCACAGCATACGGGTTACAGCCAAGCGTTTGGTTAAAAGAGATTATACAAGCCGCAAAGAAAAAGCAATACTTTATGCAAATAGCTTACAAGAGTAAAGTGCCAAAAGGTGCATTAAACTTAGTAATCCCTATGGTTACTTCATACTCAGGAACATTCACAGATACAACTTCCGAAAATACTGAAGTTGCAACTACAACCCTAAGCGGTTTAGATAGCAAAACAATTACTCCAACAAGACATTCTTATGCTGTTGCTATCAGCTACTATGCAATAGAAACAAACCAAGTAGACCTACTCAAATATGCAAAAGAGAGATTAACTTACTTTGCAGGAGATGTAGTAGATAAAGCAATAGCTTCAGCATTAGAGAATGCTTCAACAGCATCTGCATCTTCAGCTGGAGCACAAGTACTCTACGGAGGAGATGCTTACAGCACTGCTACACTCGAACAAGGAGATGTATTAACACCTGAATTAATCGCAGAAGCAAAACTAAGATTAGAATCTAACTTGTGTAGATACTGGGATGGAGGAACTGAAGGTATTTGCTCAGAAGAAAAGAACCCATGGGTAAATGAACCAAATGCACCATTCGTATTATTCATCGGACCTGAACAAGAAGCTGCATTGCTCAAAGATCCACAATTCACAAACGCTGCACAATACGGTTCAGATGAAGTAATCAAAAACGGATTCGTAGCAGAATACCTCGGAGTAAAAATAGTTAAGACACATAACTGTCCAGCTTACAACAACTGGGGAACATCTGGAAACCTCTCAGGTAGAGTCTGTTTCATGGTAAAATCTAAGAAAGCAGTAGCATACGTAGAGAGAGGCAAACCAAAAATCTTTGTCTATGACTATCCACCAAAACTACAAGTGAAATTAATTATGGTAATGGATTACGCTGTTGATACACTCTTCGAAGACGCAATAGTGAAAATCTATGTCTCCGACAGATAAACAGTGACTTTTTCCTTTTTTATTTTAAAGAGGTGAGCTGAAAAATGGTCAAATATGATTGGTCATTCGGGACAATTAAAGTAAAAAATGAGAATGTTACTCAGGCTTTAGCTGCAGAATCATTAAGTGCAAATGTGTTAGGTTTCATAGCTGTTAATGGCTCAGGTTCAACAATCTCAAAAGGAACACCTGTTTATATCTCAAACTACTCAAATAACAAAATTGTTGTTTCACCTGCTGACTCAAGCGATAGTGCAACACTACCTGCAATTGGTGTGGCTGTCACAAATATTGAAAATGGCAAAGCAGGTTTAATAGCCGTTAATGGAGTAGTCTCAGGGATAGACACTTCAGCTTTCTCAAATGTTAATGACCCTGTCTATGTTGCTGTAGGAGGCGGAATAGGCACTTCAGGATCTCAAGTTATAGGAAGAGTATTATCAGTGGATGCAAGCAGTGGAGCAATTTATGTGCAAGGAGCAGTATCCACATAAATCTTTTTTATTATTTTTAAGAGGGGGTGAAGAAGGTGGGTCTCCATGTTAGCACTGGGAGCGATATCTCAGCACTCATTTCCGATTTGAATGAGAAAGGTATACCACCTCACAAGATCATAAGCGTATTCCATGACGGAAGCCAATACGTAGTAGTTTACGCACAATAGCTGTTAAAAAATGGCTATACTCTCGGATACTACAATCTTCCGTGCAATTACGGGCTTGAGCGAGTCAGACATCTCAGATAGTGAGGTTCTTGCACTCCAGAATTATGCTCAACAATTAGTCCTGCGGGAAATCTCCGTGTCAAAAATTCGGGAAGAAGTTAATTATATAGATGAAGCAAGGCAGAATAAAATCGATGGCTCAAACACAACCTTCTACGTTTCCGTGAGCAATAAAGGATATTATATCTCAGATATGGATTGGGATGGTGATGTTACAACTTCCGATGTGAAAGTTCATGTTGTGTATAACCAAACTGAAACTGAATATACTGTGAGTTCTGTTAGCCCAGCTGAAGGGAAGATTGTTTTATCAACAGCACCGCCCACAGGCTCAAAAGTCTATATCACTTACAATTACACATTCGTTAGCGTAACGCCACCTGATAACCTGTTGCAGTTGGCAGTAGCTAATTTGGCTGCCGCTTTCGCATATGCACGTTTAAACACTGGCAAAGCAAAAAAGATGAAATTTGGTAATATGCAACTCGAACGTGATTTGAGTGCATTCGACCATTACTACATGAGGTATAGAGAAATTGTTTCTGCAATTATAAGCAAGGGCATTATCTTATCAGGGCAAAGCACGGTGAGTATATAATGTATCTTGTCGGTGAAAACTACATAAGGAAACACATTGAGGAAGTTGGTGAGACTATCACAATTAGAGTGCAGTCTGGGAATTATAACGAATGGGGTGATTATGAGGCTACCTCAGCTACAGATTATAACGTAACTGCTTATGTGCAAACTATCTCTGCAGAAGATGTGATGCAGAGCATGGGTGAGTTCAAATCAGGTGATATCCGTATCTTTATGAGCGGGAGTTATGTAGATATTGCTCAAAGAGAAAACTTAGTTTATTGGCAGAATAAATGGTATCGGATTAAAGAGGTTGTGCCTTACTATGTAGGTTCAGAACTTTGCATGCTTGAAGTCACTGCTGAAAAAGTATAAAAACTCCTGCTGGTAGCAGGAGAAGGAGGTGAATGAGTAGGATGGTATCCTACACTCAGTTAGCGGAAGATGTATTCTTGGAATTCTACAATATGCTTAATAATAACTTGACAGATCCTAAAGGCAGAACTAAATGGATTTCGTCAGCATTCCCAGATACAGATATAGAATCTAAAGATGATTTGCCCTGGATTGTGATAGAGCCTGTAGTTTTCTCTGAGAGACCATTCACGCTTAATTCAAAACGAATCGTTGGATCAGTTAAGATTTCAGTCTATTCCTCAAGCAAAAAAGAAGCTGATCAGTTATTCGATCAAATTCTTTCAGTCTTGAATGAGAAGAAAACAGTTTTAGCAGAGCATGGCTTGAGAATGGTAAATATAGTTGATAGCGATTATGACACAGTCTTCTTAGATAAAATCAAAGTCAGAGTGAGAGAGATGGTGGTGCAGTTCATTTTCTACGCTGAGAATGTGGGGGTGGGTTGGTGATAATAGTCCAAGTTAAAGGATTCAAAGGATTCATGAAAACTTTGAGAGATTTAGAGCAGAATTTTCCAGCTTGGTCTGACACATTCGTAAGAACTGTCTGCAACAGGATTAAGAAATCTGCTGAAACAAGAATGGGTTTGAGAAGGCATAGATGGAGAAGGAATAGAAGACTCTATCAAGTTTTGAAAGTTGGTGAAGCTCAGAATGATATAATCTACATGGTCAGGGCTTTGAACGAGGCTGTGTTTTTTGAGCTTGGAGTTAGGCCTCACTTAGTGCCAACCAAAGGTCCAACTAATAGAGCTTTGGAAGATCCTTACGTTTTGGAGAAGTGGTTGAAAGCTCATGGCTGGTCTGAAGAACATTTCAGAAGGAAACCTGTAATTAGGGTTCCAACAGATCCTGACATGCTCAAAGGTTCTCAACTTAAACCTTTGGAGAAAGCTGTGAAGAGCATTATGAAAAGATTGCCCAAAATTGCTGAAGAAGTGTTTGGAAAAGAACTTGCTAAAACCTTGAAAGGGAGGTGAATCTGAAAAATGGCAACTAACTTTGCATGGTGTGAGACAGCTTACGTAACTCTAAGTTTCCAATCTGGGACAGATATAGAATTCAGAGCCATAACCGAAACTATTGACATAGATGGGATTGAGAAAGATTTTGAAAGTATAGCAACAATTGGCGGTGGGAGAATAGTTAAATTCACACCATCTCCAGATATAACTGTAACTTTAGAAGCATATCCACTTGAGGTTGGAACTGCTTCAGGAGATACAGGTAAGGGTTTCTTTGACTTCATGAATAGCTCAAGCATTGGCGGATCTCAGCCATTAGAAATAGAATTCTCAAGAACAAGGAAACCTGTAAGACTGGCAATCTTATTCACTGAAGACACAAGTGTAACAAAAGCTACGGACGCTACTAATGCAGGTTATAAAGCAACAAGGTTTGTTTTCGTAGATGGCTATGTAACTTCAGTTAAACCGTCATACACAGATAAAGTGTTGAAATACACAATTACTGTGAAATTCCCACCATTCGATTCCAGCGGTAATGCCAACTTCAAAGTAGAATCTGATGACGGCACAGGAACAGGATTGTCAGCATTATCAGCATACACATCAAGCACAAAATGGTAAGCTTTTGCTTTTTTCTTTTTTACCATGAAGGAGAATAAATACATCGTGGATATCATCACCACAGGCTTGAAGATAAGTAGAGTGCCAAAACCTACTAAAAAAGAATTCATTCAATTTGCATTCGAACATTTCGAAGGGGATTACGGCATGGCTCTCAAGTTCCTATGGGATTATTACAAGCAGAACAAGTTGCTACAATTGATTATGGAAAAGTTGCTCGAATTGGAGAAGAAGATTGAAGATAAAAATATAAAGCCTGAACACATTAAAATTAATGAAAAGTTTGAAAAGGAAGGGGGTGGAAAAGAAAAATGAGTCTGTTGGAGAAGTTCCAAGCCAAGCCAAAAAAGATTAAACTCGGAGATGAAGAGATAGAAATCTATCCTTTGAGTGGGCGAGACATAGACTTATTTGTTAAAATGGGTGATGAGAAACTTCGACCCAAAGCCATAATTGAAATCTTAGTTAGAACTTTGAAGAAATCAATTCCTGATGTGACTGAGGAAGAAATTCTCAACATGGATATCAAATACATCACTGAAATTTTGAAAGCTGTTATGGGTGTCAATACTGTAGAAACCGATGTGCAAAAGATCTTTAAAAGATGATTGATTTGCTGAATAAGTTTCAACAATTGAAAAAGGCTGCCACCGCTGAAAAGAATTTAGTATTTGGCTTGATCGCAATCATGGAGAATTTTAACATTAGCTACGAAGAATTAATGGATTTGCCACTGCCAGTAATTCAACTGATGTGGATGTATCTCGAAGAAAAAGCTAAGGAGATGCAGAAACAAGCAAATAAAATAAGAGCTAAGTAAAATGCCAGCAGGTTTTAATATGCAAGAAATTACGGTAATCTTTAAAGCTATTGACCAAACGACAAAAACTTTGAAAAACATCGATAAGAACATTACTAAAATTCATAAGAATTTGACAACAATTAATAAAAAAATTTCTGCAACTACAAAAACCACTACACACTTTGCAACACAAACAAGAAAACAATTTAAAAGCGTTCTTGATTATTTGCGGAGATTCCCATATGAATGGCTTTCAATTATGTTTTTTGCATGGCGGGCAAGAGCCGCAATAGAAGGCTTTGCCCGTTCTTCTATTAGAGCTTTCCTTGATATTGCTGAGAGTGCAGGCTATCTCGGATCAAATATCACTAAATTAACAGCATGGTGGACTTATCTTAGATTTGAGGTTGGTAAAGCTATTGATGCTGCTCTTGCACCACTCCTGCCTTACATCACAAGAATAATCCAGTATTTTGTGGACTTAGTGCAAACTCATCCTGAAGAAGTATTCTGGGCTTTGGCTGCAGGCATAGCCGCCACAAACTTGCTTGACTTTACTGCAAACTTAGTCCTGACAGCGGCAGGCGTAGTAGTTTTGATCTCAAAATTGAAAAAATTAAAAGATCTCTTGACTTTGGAATGGTGGCTAAACTTGGGTAAGAATTTACTCAAAGCATTCGGTTTTGTTGCAGGTGGCATAGTCTTAATTCTAACAGCTTGGAAATTGCTAAAACAAAATTGGGAAGATTGGAGTGTGGAAAGTATTTTGGAAAAGCTTAACTTGATAGCAGGTGCATTCATCGGACTTACTACTATTGCTTTGTCAGCTGGAGCATCAATACCTGTAGCTCTCGGCATTGGAGCTTTGGGAGCTATGTTAGTTGCTGGCTATATCCTTTACAAAGGTTTCTCAAAGTTGTTTGATGACTTGTTTGAATGGTTAAAACAAAAAGTATCAGATCTTGGCTTGAAAATTATTTTTTACTTTGTTGATGCAATGTTATCAGGTTTAACAATGACTGGTTTCTTAGCACCAATTTTTGGACCTATTCAACAAGCTTGGAGAAAAGCTTATGGTGAAGAAATTCTCGGTGCAAAATATATTGGTGGGCCTATAGTGCCACCAATATTTGCACAAATTGAAGAAGGCACTAAATCAGCTTCTGAATCACTCAAAGAAGTTGTTAAAAACACAATGTCCGACACTGCAAAAGAAATAAATTCCATTATTAATCAAACTATGCAGGAAGCTTTTCAAATCAAATATACTGCTGGTGGTGGCACTGAAATTGGTGCTGTAGTAACAACTATACCTGAAGAAATTCAAATACAAAGCGAAGATATCAAAAACCAATTACAAGAATCATATGGAAGTATCACAGAGCAAATTAAAGAGAATATGGCTGGTATGTGGCAAGAAATAGTTAATGAGGCACAAAGCTATGGATTCTCTTTATCTGGGTTAGGACCTGAAGGTTCTTACTTCCTTTCACATGGCTTATTATCATTTGACATTTCACAATATACTTTCGAAGCAGAAGTGGTTCCTATTGAAACGTTAATGCAAGGAGCTCAAGCAGTAGTAAATGCAATTAATGCTGCCGGAGCAAACTGGATTATCGCCAAACTAAACAAAGAAGAAGAAGATTTCATTATTACTATCACTTATGCTGTGAAAGCTGTTGTCTCAATCAAAAAATGGGATTTGGAATATATTTCACCAAGTGGCATAGGTTCAACAATTATGAACATAGCATCTTCATTGTTTGGCTCGAAAGGGTCAGTGAAATCAGTATCCTTGAAAGCTTACCAGAGAGGAACTTGGTTTGTGCCAGAAACAGGCATTTATCTCTTACATAAAGGTGAAGCTGTAACACCTTCTTACCACACATCATTTGGCAATATCAATGTTTATGTGAATTCAAGTAATGCCAATCCTAAAGAAATTGCAGATGCAATCATGAGAGAGTTGAAATCTCATGTTTATATTGGCAGAATTGCAAGGTGATGTCGCATGGTAGATGTGATGCTAATACACCCGAATGTGAATGGCGGTAATCCTGTGTTATTCCCATCTGTCAAAGTTGGCTATAAATGGGATAATTTAACGAGTGCAGAAGCTGCAGAAGGTTTATTCGATTTCACAGAAGTTAATTATGGCGGATTCGCAAACCCAATCATTACTATTGATGGCTTCATTGATCTTGAAGACTCCAGGTCGAATGTTGTAACACAAAAATTCTTGGTTGATTTTGCCACATTGAGAAGCACTACTCCCATAAAATTAATTGTGCCATGCCCATATTCCTCAGGCACTGCTTATCTTGGTGGGAGACCCACAAGCGGTTTCTCCTCAAGCGGTGATAACACCCTCTCAGGGACTATTAATTGCTGGATTCAAAACTTCACTATTGAGATTGCTTCAGACTCTGAAAACTTATGGAAATACACTCTCACCTTAATCGAAACAAGAGAATAAGATGGTTAATTATCATCATGTCAGGGTGGAATTGTATAAAAAACTCAGGAAGAGTGAGAAGGTTTACTCATCTTCACCCATAATTCTTGATGAAGTTTTTGGCTTTAGCATTAGCAGGAAAATTAACAAAGGAGTTTCAACTCTAACTTTCAAAGTTTCGAATGCGAAAAATAAACTTTTCAGAAGATTATTTAGCGGAGATGGCTCAACTAAAGTTTTTACTTTGCCATTTTCATTCCCAGCAGATTACATAAATGAGATTTCATCATACCCTGAATTGTTTCAGGTTTATGTGAATGGCTCATTGAAAAGTTATCCTGCAGATTATACAGTCTCAGGCAATCAGTTAATTTTTAGCTCTGCTCCTGCTTCAGGTCATTTAAACATTGATGTGAGATATAACATTGTTAGCTCTGATGACTTGGTAAGAATTTACATCTGGAAAAATTCAGACACATATTCCTATGCTGATAGAGTGGTGGAAGGGATAATCACTGAGCCAAAGACAGATTCTGCCGCTAACAAAAAATATATCACAGTTTATGCTAAGGGTTTAATGAATGTTATTTTGAGTGCATTAGCACCACCACCCTTAATCGAAAAACACAAATGTTATGAACACATGATTAATATTTTAGCCCACATTAATTCCACTAACCCAACAAGAAGAATTTTGGGAGCAACTCCTGAAGAGTGGGAATCTGAACTTGGCAACCCAACAAAAAAATACGACGGTAGTGAATTCCCAGATGTGGACTACACGACCGCATTCAAAAACTGTATTGAATGTTTGGATGATTTAAGTTCAGACACTTACACTGAGGATGGGCAATATATGTTTTGGGTTGACTACATCCCTGAGAGAGATGCTTATGGCTTTTTCTGGAGACCGAAAAAAGAAGTCCTACCCCAGACTACTTTAACTAAATCAATTTCTGCAACTGATCAAACAATTTATGTTGATAGCACAAAGAATTGGCTTCACAATGCAGGTTTCATAAAAATTGGAAGCGAAATAATCAAATACAATGGCAAAACGAGTAATGCTTTTTTGAATTGCGTGAGGGGTGCTGAAGGCACAACTGCAACTTCACACTCTGCAGGTGAAACTGTCTCAGGCTTTTATGAAATTGTTTACGGCCAACAAGAGATGCTTGCCATGTCTGCTGAACAAGATACTGATGAAGTGATTAATTTTGTTATCTATAACGTTGGAACTGCACCTGATGGCTCTAATGTGGATTATCTTGAAATTAATACTGATTCCGTTGCCTCTCAGTTCGGTAAATGGCTCTACTATACCAAAACTTCTAACACAATTTCACAAATTATAGCTAAAGAGCAAAATGCACATCCTGATTCATTTCCGAGAGATGATCAAGGCAGATTCACAAGCGTTTACCCAAGCTCTTACCCCTACACTTTTACTTTCAATGCTTTAGATGATAATTTGCAGGAGTTATCTTACAAAGCAGTTGCTTACAGCGATGATGATTATAATAAAATCATCAAGACTAAGGCTCATGCAGAAGCAAGAAAAGAAGTTCTGAAATTGTTGAGTTTATATAGTGGAGCAAGAATGCGTGCAAAAATAACTTACTCTTTCACTAACAAGTATGCTATTGGTGCTTTAGCTTTAGTTACTTTGCCTGATTTAGGACTCTATTCAAAAAAACTAAGAATTGTGCAAATAGATTATGATTTTTGGACTACAACTTTAACACTTGAGGAGGATTACGGAACAATATGACATCGTTATCACAAGTCATAGGATTCGGAATTCAAGCAACTGATATACACAATGATATTGTTCCTGTAGGGGCTTTATCCACTTGGTTCACTCTTGGATCTCTCACTTACAAATTTAGGATTGTGAAAACAAGAATTTGGAGAAGATTGATTGGTTATGTCTGGTGGGGTTCAGGGAGTGGTTATTGGGGTCCTGCATATGCTTTTATCCTGGATCACCCAATTTATGGAGTTTTACAGAGTAGCAGTTCTTATGATCCTGCTTATGGCCATCTTGGGCCAGGCTTTATGGGTGATTGGGAAATAATTTATGAAGATACCAATATCTATTCATTGCCATATTCAGGTAGGGAAATGCTTACGAATTGGTTTTCTTCAGGGACAGCTCCGCCAATAGACTCATTTGCATTCGGCACAGGCAGTGAAGTTTTCCAAGTTACAGACACAGGCTTGTCTAATGAAACTTTTTATTTGAATCATGCTGCTTTCTATTCAGCAAATTACGATTCTACCACAGGCACACTTTCCTTACAATACCATTTGAACGCTTACTATACTTATTACAATTCAAGCACAATAACAGAATTTGGCTTTTTCGATAATAATCACAAATTATTTGCAAGGCTTGTTTTAAGCTCACCCGTCGTGATTGATAAAGATTATGAATACTTGTTTGAGATTCATTTAACTGTAGAAGATGATAGTCCCTCAACATCAAGAATCACATCTTATGGGAAACAGATGGTTGTGAATTGGTTTACTTCTTATGCTTCAAGGCCTGACATTTATATTGCTTTATCACCATTTTATCCATCTTCCACTTATAATTTTGGGTTAGTGGGTGAGATTTATAGAGTTGAGCCTTACCAAATTGAGAAATCAAGCTATGACACTACAAAGATACGATTCGTGTTGAGTTCAACTGAGCCATTGGCAGATTCAGGCACATTGCTACCTGTAATTATTCAAACTGTGGGATTAGTAACTCAAGACTTAGCTGCATACCCAAGAATTATTGACAAATTTGATTCAACTTGGAATTATTCTGGGATTGCTTTGCCAAGCTCAACAGATGTGCCGTATGCTTATCAAGGCTCAGCATGTATGAATTGTGGTTTCACAGGCACTGCCGATTGGGCTTACTATTACCATTCTATAAGCAATGTTAGTGTAGATACTGACTATTACGTTTTTGTGCCGTTATACATTTATGAGCATGCTTATTATCAACATTTTGCCAGCACAGATAATTTTGTAGTTTATTTGAACTCTTCAAGCTATGTATTTTCTTTGAGTGAGAATTTTACACCTGGCTATTGGAATGCTTTGGCAATCACTGACTTTGTCGGGACTATATCAACAGGAACATTTGGCTTCTATCCTGTGGCTCTCGGTGAGTTTAGCTTGGGTGGAACTTACTTGGGTTCTGCTGAGAATGTGCCTGGCAGTTTGAAAACCGATTGCTGGTATGCCTACAAATACCCCGACTATTCCAATTTGATTGCTTATTTGATTACACCAACAATCTTGAAAACAAATATATTCAATTTGCAAGGAGAAGTGCAGGTGGTGATAAAATGAGCAAAAACAATAACACAAAATCAAAAGTTGCACGAATTGAACAACAATTGCAAGATTTGATAGAGATGCAGAAAATGGAGTTTAATAGAATAAATCAAAAATTGGATAAGTTGACTAATGAGGTTGGGAAGAATACGAAGTTTAGGATAAGCATGGTTACAGCTTTGAAAATATTGGCTTGGTTGGTAGGTAGTGGCGTAGCCACTGCAATAATTCTGAAAATTCTTTAACTCCAGAGTGAGGAGTCTTCTTCTTCACTCACTGCTGTCCAATAAAGAGTAATTGAAATATTTTTTAAGTAAACTGACGCAGTGTTAGGATAACCGTCAGCTTCTTTTCGCAGTTTTACTTGAACTGTGATAGTATAAGATTCGCCCAACATAGCAAAAGATGGTGTTTGCAAAGCTACTCCAAAATATTGAGGAACATCGTCATCTATACCCCTGAGTGTAGCACTTGGCACAGATCCTATAGCCGTATAAGTTTGATAAGTTGTATTACCTACATTGAATAAGAAAGCTGGATAACGATAATCTCCAACACCAAGATAACAGTTATCATTATCAACAGTGCGAACAATGTAGCCTGTTTCTCCTGTTGTATTATTAGTAATTGCCAAACGCACAATGAAATTTGTGTTGTCTGTACCAACACGATCAGTATGAGCATCTAATTGTAATTTTGCAGCTAAAATCATATTATTTGGAGTTGGGGGTGTAAAAGTATAAGATATGAAGTCAGTCCAAGACGTACTTTCGTTAACGGTGCCTGTGTATTCATTTGTATCAGTAGGCATTTTGCTTGCTTTCACAGCAGCAACAGCAAAAGTATCATTTAAATCCTCAGCGAAGAGAATGTCCCCAGGAGACCAAGTTGATGATTCAAACCTGATTGCCATTTTTAATCTTCACCCCCAAGATTCCATTGAAGAGCAAACCCTTCCAAAGTAATTAAACTATCAGTTGAGGATGTGACTGTGTATCTTGTTTGAGCCACAGTTCCAGAATAAAGAGTAGTTATAGCCACACCGTATTTATCTACAGGTAACCAATCTGTGCCATTATTCGAAACTTCAGTTACTACTTGAGGTTCAGGAATTTTTGGCAAGCATTCCACCTTCGGATATGAAACTATATTATAAACTTTAGAGCCAACATCCTGAGCAGTGATAACAGCAGTTTGAGTAACTTCTGAAGTTAAATCTCTATTTGCATCTATCATCAATCTGGCTTCAACATCAGAGCCATTCGCATAAGCATTAAAATTGATGAAATATTCAGTTAGAGTGCCAATGTAAGCTTCACTTACATACTTTCCGTTCTCATAGACATAGCAAGTGCCAGAATCAATCATTAAGATAATCTGAGCAGTTAAATCATCATCAGCTGTTACTTCCCGCTTAAAAACCTTGATCGAATCAGATGAGCTGTTGACTGAGATTTTATAACCTGCAACTCCACCTGCAGAATTAAACGTAGCTTGGAATCTCAACTCAGCAATATGGAATGCTCGTGAGCCTGTATTATAATCTTTGGTTGTTTCTATCCAGGCTTCTTCAAGCACTTCATTCACTGAATGTGCGGAGAGTATCACAGCCTGCCCATCTTCTGTTATTGAAGCATTGGAAGAAGTGCCTGAGTTCCACAAATTAGAATCCAGAGTGGTATCATCATGTTCATCGTAAGAATTGGCAGCATAGACACAACCTCTCGCCAAGCTCACTTTAATATCTGAAGCAGAGTCTAATACGGAAATGTCATGGAAAGTAGAAATCATTCCATCTTTGAAGTAGAAAGGTTTAGGGGAATCGAGCGAAGAAATCTTTGATAGCATTAAATCGGTATGGATTTGTAGATGTGTGGCTGCCAACCTCAACACATGTTTTGCTTCCTTTATAGCACCAGGATAGATTGGCATACTGTTTAAAATGATGTTTTAAAAGTATATAAAGTTTGCTTTGGTTTAGGACTGTTGCCAATCTCGGCTTCACCCAGTAAATTTTCTTACCAATCCTAATCCTCACATACTTCACCTTGTAAACAATTTTGCCATGATATTTGAATTTGTAGAGCCAGACTTCTTTCTCAAGTTCTTTGAGTAGTAAATCACGCCATGCTCTCGGTAAAAAATCTATCTCAGTTCTGAAGACTACTCCCCTCTTCCAAATAAATTTTCTTAAGAGTTTTTTCAATCTTAAGCGAACACTCGTCATGGAAGTAAATCAATTGCTCTTGCTCGGATATGTCTGCAAGTGCCAAGATGTGGCCACACATCTGGATGTTTACAATCATAGCACATCATAGACATGTAACGCATGCAAAACTTTCCTTCCTTGACTATTCTTTTGCACATAGGGCATCTGAAATATTTATCGGGGCGGTCACTGAAAACTAATGCAAAGTCTAAATCAGGGTCTAAATAGATCATCAATTCGCCTTTAATCAGCCAGCAGTAGTATAATTTCTTTGAGATGACTCGCAACTGCCTTGCCTTTTTCCGTGAGCGTGATAGTTTTCTTTCTTCCATCTTTTTTCACCTGAACTAAACCCAACTTGGCAAATCTTTTTATTTGTCTTGCTACAGGACCATACATTGTGCCAATCTTCTTAGCCATAAAAGTTGCATAACATTCATTATTTTCCAGCAGGAGTAACATGATATTTACAGGCACTGGGTGTAATAAAAAAGAATAAGAAAAAGTCTTCATTTTTTCTTTGTAGTGGTTATCATCACTGTTGGCTTTTTCTGGAGAGATTTTTTAACTGTGTAGAGACCTATATCTCCCACTACACCTATTGCTCCAGCAGTTGTTGGATCTGCTCCCAAGTAATAGGAGCTTAGACCTATTAATCCAACTCTAATAATTGTGGAGAGTAGTTCTTTGAGTTCGAATTTAGTTATTTTGCCATCTTTTATAGAGTTTTCGAGCCAGCCAAGAACTGACCTCACGATTCCAGCTACGAGGATTTGCCACATTTTCAATTTTCACCTCCTTCGAGTTCTTTTAGGGCATCGGAATAAACTTTTAGGCATTTAGCCAAGTAATCTGCTATTTCAGTGTATTTTTGCAGGTCATTTTTAATCCTTGTTGCTGTTGCTTTTAAATGCAAATAGCCATCGATTTTTTGTTCATCATTCTCTTCTAAGATTTTTTTCACATCGATTTGTTCGAGTTGTTCCTGAATTCTTGCATAATCTTGTGTAAGGGCTGAAATTTTTTGTTCTACTTTTAATTTATCAGTTTCCATGTTACCGATAAGTTGCTTAAGTTCATCAGTGGTTAGTTTTTGTATGGTTGCTATTTCTGCTATTTTTGCGTCTTTATCTATTTTGGCTATGGTTATTTCCATCTCCTGAGACATTTTTTTCCTCCTCAAGTTTTTGGATTATGTTCATTATATCGTTTATGGCTTGTAGATAGCCTTGTATGAAGCCTGCAGACATTTTGGCTTCATCTTCTCTTTGCGTCCTAATTTTGTTTAGTTCCGCTTTGAGTTTGTCCATCATTTTTATTCTTCCCCCCATCAACATGCTCTATGTAGTAAACATATTTGCCATTATCGGTAACTTTGTATCTCACTTGTGAATTAATTTTCAAAAGTTTAATTATTTTTTGGATTTTGGGGATGAGTGTGTACCATTTGCCATCTATTTTCACTCCGTTAGTTGCATAGGCTTTCTGTTCGAGCTTGCCGATTTTTGCATTCTCAACATCTTTCACTTTAATTTCTTCTTGCTTTTCTTCTTCCTTTTTTGGTTTGAGCCAGAGTGCTACGAAGAATACTACTTTTGTGAGTGGTAAGCCTGTTTCTTCATCAATCGTCGTGTAAGCTATTGGATTGATTTGTGTATATTCGAGAGTGTAGTTTTCAAGTTGTTCCAAGTAATCGTTTAGTTCAATTTCCATGTCTTCAAGTTTCTCAAAGAGGAAAAACTTAGCTTTCATTTCTCTTTCACCTCATCAAAAACTTCTTTGAATGCAAGCTTGAAGAGCCATTCGTTATATTGGTCTACGTCTATCAAAATATCTTTGAAAACTAAAACATTTTTGCAATCACCAACTACTTCAAATTTGTAAATGTAACTAAAATATTCAGGGTGTTCTTCTGCTAATAATTCTGGGTTGTCTTTGTATTTTAAATAAAACTCGCAAGCGAATTTGATGCGTTGTTTGATTAATTCAATTGCATGAAAAAATCCATCCTCGAAATCTTTTTGCCTTCTAACATCTGTCAGATATTTGTATTTTTTTAGTATTTCTTCTTTATCTACTTCCAAATCAAGCGGTTTTGGTTCATTCATTCTTCAAACACCTCGCAACTATAAGTTCTCCTTCATATTCGAATAAAGTGAAAAGCCATTTCCCTTCTTCATCTTCAATTACATAAACTTTATCTACAAAATCCGTTATTTCTTTAATTTTCATTTTCTACCACATCCGCAAACCATTTTTTGATTAATTCTTTTGCATTTTTCAAGCCTAAAATTTCGCCTTTCAAAAAATCATCCCCCAAGCAAGAACCCAATTCTTGTCTTATATATTGAATTTCTTCATCAATTTCTTCAAGTAAACCTTGAACTGCTGATTTAACATCTTTTTCTTCAAAACCAAACATTTCCTGAGGAGGCATGCTTAAATGTAGCAAAGATAATTTTTTTCTTTTGTTTTTAAGCGGTTCAAAACCATTTATGCTTTTTTCACAGCCCAAAAACATTTTTTTAGCAAGTTTGCGGAGCCATGAATTATATTCATGTATTGCACGTTGAGCCTCTTCTGGTGTATAATAACTCGTTAAAGTTGCGTCAAGAGGAGCTATTTCACGAGCTTCCTTATAATCAAATAAAGCAATAAATCGATCCAGTTCGATTTTGTCACTTTCATCTAATTGATCATAAAATTTGCATTTGAGTTTATAGGGGTTGCCTGCATATTCCTTTATGAATCTTTTATATGCTTTCTTCCTTCTTTCTTCTTCAGGAATTATGCATTCCATCGTTCTTTGCCTCACCTGTATAAATCATCTCAAATGGTAATGGTTTCAAGATTTTGATATAACCTTGTTGTTCCAAATCATGCAACACATCTTTCAAATATCGGGATGAGTAGTTAACCATTTGCACGTAATTAATTTTAATTTCTTGGGTTGCAGTTTTGAGCATGCCAACCATCCTTGCCAAAGTTTCCATCTGTTTCCTAATTTCGGTTATAGCTTTCAACTGAATACCTTGATTCTTAGCATTGTCTAAAAGTTTAATTAATTTCTTGTTTGCTTCTTTAAATAATTCGATTGCATCAATCAAATCTTCTTTCAAGAGTTGTTTGATTTTCTCATCGGATTGCACAAGTTCTTTCCTTTTTTGTAAGTAGGTTGTTATAGCATTCTTGAATGCTTCTTCAGACATCCCCAGCTTGTATTTTTCTTTGAAGAGTTTGTAGATAGTGTGGAGTGGTGTGCCTGATTGTGCTAAGTATAGAGCTTGCCTCATCACTTTTGGGTTCATCAATATTGCTAAGTCTTTGCCTTCCATTTTATTCACTTCCTAAGTTGGAGAAGAGGGGGACATGAGGGCAGTGGGACTGAGAGAGGTGATAAAAAGTGGTTGCAAAGGGAAGGGAAAGAATTCGCTTCCCAGAACTCTCAGACTTCTTCTTGGGGTTGCCCTCATCATCTTTCCCCTCTCCCATTAACCTCTTATAAGTTGCCCACTTTTTCCTAATAATTGGGCAACTTGGATTTTTCTTAATAAACTCCAAAGTTTTCTTATCGTTGGGGTTACCCGAACCGAAATCACCATAAATTTCTTTCAGCAATTCATATTCCCTGTTGGAGAAGTATTTTGAATAGATACCTGCAAGTGAAACAATTTTGTATTTTTCATCTGCGTAGTGTTCTACAACCCAATTACTGAAGTCAGTTAAGTAGGGTTTGAGGTTTGCCCATGCAACTTTCTTAACTCTTTGAATAAATTTGTCCTTATTTCGGTCAAAATTGTCTATAAAGATTTTTTCAGCTTTCCAAAATCTAAAGAATCTATTCATGGCGAGAAGCATACCTTTAGCTTCCAAGTCATTAAGGTTAAAATTTTCCATATCCCAGGGAAAGATTTGCCACACGCTATATTTTACAAAGTTTCTTGTCTTAATATAGATTTCTTTTATTTGCTTATGGGTGAGAGTTTTTGAATCTTGGATTGGGAGAGAAGTGAAAGGCTCTTTTTCGAAAATGTTCAAATCATCGATGGCTATGGCTGTGATGAAGAGTGAGCCAATGATAGGGCATCTTGTTGCATCATCAACTCCTATAAATCTTGGTATTAGGTTCATTATAAAAATTTATATAAACTTTTTCATTAATAAAGTTTTTGCTTCTGGAGACTATACTTTTCTACGGGAACACTAAAAACTCTGCAGATTCAAATGCACAGAGATAGATTGTTGCACTAATGCCAATCGAACTCAATTCTTTCTTTATTTCGCACAAGGCATTAATAATATCCAAATCGTAATTGTTGGCGTGTTTAATGAGCAAGTAGTAGAGACCGTCGTAATCTGGGGCTTTAGTCAGTTTAAGGATGAAGCCTTTGCAGAAATCTTCTGCTTCTTCTAAACCTGTGTGTTTTTTAACTATTTCTTTCACTATGTTAGCTTCTTCCAAGGAGCATTCACTCTTCAAACACCAAGCGATTAAGTAGCTCATCTAACTCCACCTCTTCCATTTTAATCCTATAGACAGATTTTTCTGCTTGCAATTCTTTCCTGAAATCTTCTACAGATTGCAAGAATTCAGTGGCTGGATAGTAAATCCTTCTCTTGTTTTTCTTGACTTGGATAATTTTTACATGGAGTTTGCCTTTCTCCACAAGCAAATCCAAGTATTTTTGCACTGTGAGATAATTAAGTTTAATGGAATACTGTTGGAAGAGGTGTTTCCTGACATCCTGCACAGTCACATAGTGATGAGTTTTAATTATGTCCAGGATTGCCTTTTCTGTTTGGGGTGTGAGTTTTATTGTTTTGACCATTTTTCCATAATTGCGGAGTATAAAGCTCTACTTACTATATAGTGGAAATCGTAGTAAACTAAGCCTTCCCTTGCCATTTTTTTAACCACTTGGTAAAGTGTGGGCAAAGGAACTTCATCTTTGAGGTAGATGAATGACAGTTCAGACACTGAGATAACTTTCCTCGCATTCACAATCCTTAATATTTTGGCCATTAGAGGTTCTATATAGCTTCGACTTGCTTTTTTGCCAGAAACTTTTGCAATATTTGGGGTGAACTGAACCATTTTAAATTCACCTTCACCTCGCAATTTTGATTTATTATAGTTACAGTTTTTCCACATTTAATACATTTTCTTAGTATTTTGTGGTAGTAAGGAGTGGTTAAGTATGAGCCTTGCCAAGTTCCGCAGTGCCTACATTGCCATGCAAAGTATTTTGCCATGTCCACAGGGTGCGGGTTAAACCACTTAGTCCCTGGCTTAACATAACTCGTGTAAGTAGTTTGCGTAACTGTATGTTTCGGAGCCATCATGCAAAAAGTAAGTTAACAATATTAAAGTCAGGTAGAGTTCTTGAATTTCTTCTGTGGTTAGTTTCTCATATATCATCAGCATAGGTATACACTCTCCTCACATAACCTCTTGGAGTTATGGTGGTTATAACTTTTAGGAAGCCTTCGTTTGCTAAAGTGAGCAAGATTCTTTCTGCTGTGTAGTAGTGAATTTTGAAGTGTCTGGCAACTTGCGTAACTGTAACGAAGCCTTGTCTCCTTACATAGTTCAGTATTTGTGATTTATATTCGCTTTGTTTCATGTTGTTATGATTTTCAATACGAAAACCGAAAGGAAGATTAATACTGTGAGTAGTATTAAGTAAAAGATGAATTCTTCGCTGAGTGCAACTCTAATCTCTAACATTTTTTTTAAAACTCTAATTTGGGTGGTTGTTTCTTTGTCCATAAAACTCTCTTACAGTTCCTGCAAACAACTTTAATGTCGAATGGTGGTCTTGGGCTAACTTGTCTATCTAATAATCCACCACATTTCTTGCAAAACCAAACCGAAAGGATTACGTCTTTGGGGTCAGGCTTTAATTCTTTCTTTTTGGAGGTCATGAGTTTCAGCCCCTTTAATAGCTTTTCAAGGCAAGAGGATATGATATGCCATTTTTGCATTATTTTTATTAATGTAAACTTTTATATAAATTTTTCTATCCAAAAAGTCAACATTTACAGCTTCAGTAAAAGTGTAGAATGGCGGGTTTGATTTGCTGAGTTGCTGTATGAGTCCTTCTCGCTTTAATTTTGCCAAGTGGCGTCTCAAAGTTCTAACACAAGGCAATTTAAAGTTGGGAAATTTTTCCTTGAAATCTTTAAGCCAAACTTTGTCAGTTAAGTGCCAAATACAGGCTCCTTTTTTGTTTTTCGCCAGAACGAAAATTATATAAAGGTCTACTTCGCTAAATATTTTGGAACTCATGCTACCACCCTCCTGTTTGCTTTTGATTTTGTAGTTCTTTCAGGGTTAATTAAGTTTTCGCAAAAAAAGTGCACAAATTTATATAAATTGCGGACAAAAAGTGTACCGAGCTCTATTATTATTATAGTCTCCGCAACTTTTTTCAGGAGCGAAGCGTTTTGCTTTTGCTGTTTGTTAATTAAAAAATTAAATTAAAAAAATTATTTTATAATATATATATTATATTACCGAAAAATTTAAAATTAAAATTAAAAAAAGTTTGCTTTTCTTTTTCTGCTTTAGTTGCTTAAATGCAAACTCAGCTTTTGTGCTTGGCTAAAAGTCATACGCTTATAATAATAATACGGCTCGGTACATCTTGTGTCCGCAATTTATATAAATTGCGGACACTTTAAGGCGATAAATTTTTTTATTTTTGCCAATTTTTTCATTTTCTGTTTTTTAGAGACCCTGCCCGATATCCAATCCAGATCTTAACAGGGTCAATCACCAGGAAAACCTTATCAAGCAAGTTATTCATAGTTGCATACCTTATCACTGCATTCTTCAAATGTTTGAAAGGGTTATCAAGGATTTGGGCTCTTTTTTCAGGCTCATGTTCCAAGAACTCATGAAAAGTCATCTCCACAATACCTTCTTTTTTGGCTTGGGTGGAAGTTAGCATGATCTCTCCAACAAGTATCATCACATCCACATAAATATAATCCCTGAAGGCTACGATTATAGGGATTACTGCCTTTTTCAATTTCCATTCTGAAGCGATTGGCACTATAATAGTGCCACCACCTCCTCCGCCCTTTTAATCAACTCTCTACGAACATTATCAATATTTGGCTTAACTAATTTTGAGAAGTCAAATTCTGGTATATCTCCATACAAATCTGGCACAATGACACCAAACTTGTCATATTGTCTGCCAAATACGGAGACAGCATCCTCAAACTTCCTGAACTGCATTTGTATCCCGAAAGCTTTCAAGCCATTAATCAACCCAAGCAAGTAAGCATGCAACCTCATGCTTACCAAGTATTTATGAGTAGCCAAATGGTTCATAGCGGAAACACAATCATTAAACCTAAAAACAGGAATTTCAGAATTAAAATACAAATCAGAAATAGCTCTCCCGATGTAGTAATCATTATCATGATAATTTTTCCAACCAACCCAGCTCAAAAAACTACATTTCATTTTGTTTTTCTTAAGGAAATCTGCAATCCACTTATGCACAGCTCCCAAATCAGTATTAGTATCGATATCTGTTTTTGGAATATTTCTTATCACACATGCCAATTCATTGACTTTGGATATTTTCACAGGTTCAAGCAGGAAAACAGGATCACCAACACCTTCAACTTCAATTTTTAACTCTTTCAATTTTTCCTCACTTAATTTTCCTCTCACGAACTTAACTTTAGCTTTTTTGAAAAGTTTTACAAGAAATCTTTTTTCAGTTTCATTCATGGGAACATTAATTTTTGAAATTTTTTTGGAAAGGATAGTTTCCCTCATTCTCATTCCTGTTCCAAAAACTACAAGTTTCCCTGGCTTGTTAAAAAAAGAAAAAAGGTTTAGGAGAGGTTTATGTGTTCCTGCACCTATAAGGCTACCACCGCCCACAATGACTAAATCGCAGTGCTTAGCAGGTGTTATATCTTTGCTTAAATTAATCCATTTCGCATCTACTAACTTGTCGAAAGTTTGTTTAATAGCGTAGTAGATAATATCGTCGCAATAAGCTCCGAACCCTGCAAATCCGCAGTAGCCAATTTTTACTTCACTCTTATCCATAGTCTATGTTCGAACACGTCGCCAGCATCTGAGCAAAAAATCACTAATTTGATTGGATATTTACCCTCATAATCAGCTCTGATTCTGAATGGTATAACGAATGTAGCATCTTTTGGCACGTCTTTGCCCAGCACGAAGTCAATGTAAAGGTTGTGGTGTAAGTCAATTCTTACTTCTCGAAATATGCTTACTGGATCTTGTTTATTGAATGACTCATGTTTCACGATTTTTGGTTTTTTGTCGAAGTAAGCTGAAACTCTCTCTCTTAAGAATTTGTGCTTTAATGCAAATTTTCTGAAAGCTTTGCTTCTTTTTGCCAACCACTTCACGAATGAATTTCCTTCATAGACTGAGTAAGTGTCTTCGCAAATTACTGCCACGCTTTTAACTTCATGCCTCTTTTTGAAGTGGCATCTGATGAACACTATAGTTTCTTTGCCTTTTGGCACCACTATTTCGTTGCCTAATGAAAGGTCTCTGTCTAATAACTGTGGTAAGTTCACGCACTTTCTTATTTCCCTGTCAGCCCTCGCAGGAAACCTATTTTTGGAGGGCATAAAGAACTCGACGTTGTCGATTTGTGGTTTACCCATTTTCTCACCTCTAAGTGATTTTTAAGACTGACTCGCAAATAAACTTTTTTCGTCTCATCCGAGTAGTATCTGTTTCAAATAACCCCAAAGATGATAGTGGCTCATGAATTTAATCACAAAGATTAACCCAACGATATTGATCACTAACGCTATTAAGTAGAGGATTAATTGAATCAAGATTACAGTTTCATTTGGTTTTTCGCTTTCCTTCATTTTTCCTAAATTTTTCTTCCAAGTCAAGTTTAATATCAATTAAAATTCTGTTCATCACATGCTTGTCCATCAACTTTGCTATCTTGTAAAGAACTCCAAGCTCATTCTTAACATTCCTTTCAACTATTTTGAGCAGTTCATCTATAGTCATCACTTCGACATCTTTATATCTGCGTCTTTTTCCACCTCTTTTAACCAAATGGATTTCCATTTTTTTCAACCTCCGAACGGAATCGACCAAAAGTCACACCATTTGTTAATAATTTTCAGTATTGGCACTAAAAGGTATCTAACTATTTTCCCTACAGGTTTCAGCAATCTATATTCTTCGATTTCTTCGATAGGATATTCTTTTGTGAGTGGGTGAAACATTTCATAACCTTTGAAATACGGCACTAAGTATCTTTGCCCGCTCACACAGTCCTTAACAAGGTAGAATGGGAATGATTGGCAGAAATCAGGTTTGTATTCTGCTATTGCTCTTGCATAAGGAATTCTTTTCTCAGAGTTTTTGTCCAATTTCTTTGTCAGGATTACTTCAAGCCCATCTACGCCTTCTTCTCTTTTCCAGAGCCAGCTCGTTTTGTCTCACCTCCTTTTCCCTCCTCCTAAGAGCCATGCCAAGCCTCCACAAATTGCACCGAAGATTAACATTGGTAGCATAGCAATTAATATTGGCAGTGCAAAAATCAATACTACGACTAATGCAAGGAGTGAAGCTATACAGTCTCCAGCAGCCATTCTTTTTACCTCCCAAGCAATTTTTTCTTACGATAGTAGAAAGTTGCCCTTGAGATTCCAAACTGCTTACAAACGATTTCTTCTTGTTTTTTCACACTAATATTTGAGAGAGAAACAATTAAGATAGCAACATCAACATCATTCATGCCACAAAGATTTCTCACACACATTAAAAATTCTTTTAGACTTTTAGACTTGTTCAACATCTCAGCTATTTGAATTGCTTTTCTCACACTTAGATTTTTCAATTGTAAAAGTTTATATAAAATTTTCTGTTTTGTAGTATCTATTTTCTTCCCCAGAATCTTTTTCACAATCTCAAATTTTTCTTCAGGAGTCATTTCAACTATGACATGAATTCCTCTATCCAGGATTGCTTTCACATCACCATTCCCTAACAACTTAGCTGAAATTGAATTCAAAATAATTATGACTTTGCCAAAAAAATATACAGTTTCTTCTTCACCCACAGCCGAAGACATATATCTTACTTCAGAATGCATAGGGTCAGTCATCGCTTTGAGCAGTGAACGAGTAGTTTTATTTTTTAGCAAATCCTCAACATCATCTATTACGAAAACCTTATTTGGATTCTGCTTAACAAGTAAAAACAATTTGTAGGGAGTAGTATATCCATTCACATAAACAAACTGAATGTTATTGTCTTTGAGATAACTCAGAACGGAAGAAGTTTTTCCACATCCAGCTTCTCCCTCAATTACCAATAATTTTGCACTTTCACTTTGGAAAAGAAAATCAAGAAAGATTTTAAGTTTCTTCAGTATCATTTTCTTCCACCCCTGCCAAATAAGCCCCCAACCAGAAAGGAATCACTCTATTTGCTATGAAATTTTTTATTTTTGTATCTGCTCTTTTCCAGAAATATCTTTTCTTCTCTTCATCATATTCTAATTTCTCTATTTCTGAGTGGGGAGCTTCGTTGTCGAAGAATGCATCTGCAATCATTAACAGTTTCAAGCAACATCTTGTTACTTCTCTCAAAACTAACTCTTGCTCGCCAGCATCCCAATTTTCTTTCCTTGCATAAGTCATAATAAAGTTAGCCATAGACCGTAGTAATCTGCTCGCATCTATTTCAACTCTCTCAACTTTATACAGTGTGTTACAGTAGTTACAGAATTTTTTCACCACATACTCATTACCTTCTTTGGTTACGATATTATAAGTTATTGAATGCCCACAAGTAGGACACTTATCATTACTCACGAAATCCAATTTAGTTATTTTCTTATGCATTTTTTATCACCTCCCCAAGCAAAGCATTTGAGCATTTATCACAAAGTAGAAATTCTCTGTTTCTGAATCTCACAAAGCACCATCCTTCATCCACTATCATCTCTTCTAAAGATTTCTCCACTTCTGCTTCTAACTCTTTTCTTTTGCCACAGTTTTCACAGAAAAACACAATCAAAATTTTTTTCATTTTTCCTCATCACCTCCTTTAATTTTGCCTTTAATAGCAATCTCCACCACGTCGAATATCTTATCCCAGAGTTCGATCGCTTCTTCCTCTTTTATTAGATTTAATTTTTGAGCCATAGTTAAAACATTTTGAAACCCTCTCAAATCTTCAAAAGTGATTTTTTCCATTTTAATCATCTTCTTCTTTTTAAATGACATGGAAATTAAGTAATCTACCAATTCCTGCCTTTTTCACTTCTTCCTCAATCCAGTCAAAGACTTCTTCAATCTCATAAAACTCGTCCCATCTATACTTTTCCTGCAACTCCTCCACAAATTCCCTCACCCGCTTTAAGCCCTTATCGGAGAGTAGAAGCGCTTTAATCCCGTCTTTAACTTCAGGGTCGTAAAGTTCAAACAAGAAGATTTCTTCAGCCATAAGCCATCACCTCCTTTTAAGAGTAGAAAAAAAATTAAAGAACATAATCTTGCAAAAAGATAAGCTCTTCTCTTGTTAATTCGCTTTGATCTCTTTCTTTTATCTCTTCAAGTTTTTCTTCTACAACGTCATAATTAATAAGTTTTCTCACAATTTGCTTTAAAATTGTGTTTTCTTTCTCTAATTCTTCAATTCTGTTTTTTAGTTGCTTTAACTCTTCAGCAATCTTTACTTTTTCTTTTTCTTCTAATTTTTTCTGTAATATTTTTTCTTGTTTGTCTGCAAGCTGTTGCTGTCTTTTCAGCAATTTTTCTTTAATACTGCAATACTTATCATACAAAGTTTTATCGAGCTGTTGTAGACTTTTTTTAGCTACTTCTGCCGCAACTTCAAATTTTGTAGGTAGTATAAATCGAACTATGTCTTCTTCTTTTCGAAACCAAACTTTTACCGTAATTTCATCATCATTGAAACCTTTTAGATCTGTTTTGCTTTTTGCTTCTTCTATTAACTCTTTGACGGTTTTTTGTGCTAGTGTTACTGCTATGTTTTCGATTTCGCTTGCGTCTGCTAAGCCATAACTTTCATCTTCATAAGTCCACATCAAATTCACGTCTATAAATTTTTCTTCATTCTCCAGAATTTCTTTTATTTTCATTCCCATCACCTCCTTTAAGAGTAGAGACAACTAATAGCTTGTCACCACAAATAAAAACAAGCTTTCCCTTCCAAAAACAAGCCCTTACTCTCTTACATCTGAAAGTTTTTTTTAGTGCGCCCACAAACTCCAAAAGATTTGTTTCTCTCATCAGTCCCACCGATAAAAATAAAAGTATAACTAATATATAAATTTTTCTATTCTTTTTTTATTATTTTCAAAAAAATAAATAAATAAAAAATTTTCCACAAGAAATGAACCCTCTCAACAGTAGTAACTCTCCCTCTCCTCAAAAAAGCCCAAATCCCTCTTTTCCACTCTTATTTTTTTCTTTCCTTTTTTTTCTTTTTTTCTTCTTTCTCTTCTTTCTCTTTTTTTTCCTTTCCCCCTTCTCCTAAAAAAATAAAAAACTCTCTAAAAAATCTCAACAAAATAAAAAATCTCGCAATTTCTTATAAGCAATTTTTTTCTCACACATTTTCTCAAAAATTTTCTCAATTTCCTCAAAAAAGAGCAAAATTTTCTTAATTTTCTCCAAAAAAACTTTCTTTAGAAAAAATTTCTCCAAAAAAACTTTTCTCCCAAAAAAATTCCTACAACAAAAACTTTTTCCCAAAAAACTTTCTCCCCAGAAAAGAATTTGTTTTCCAAAAGAAAAATTTCTTCTCTCAAAAGTGAAGAAATTAGATTTCACGGAGAAAAAATGAAAGAGACGGTAAGTGATGAAATTCTACTACAGAGAAAATTTTCGGGCATATAGAGCCGTAGGGTAAAGACATTGCTTTAATTGTGTGAAGATTTTTGAGAGAAGTGGAGATAGTGAGATTTTTTCTGAGAAGGAGATTTAAGAGATGTAAGTAGAAAAACCTTTTAAAGGGATAAATCTTTTTCTCAGGAGATGAGAGAACATGAGAGAGGGTATTTTTTGGAAAGAGTGAGAGTTTTCTTTCTGGGAGAATTTTTTCTTGAGAGGGAGATTTTGAGAGGTAAGCAAAAAAGAGAGGATTTCTTTTCTTGGGGAGATTTGAGAGGTTAAGGTCTTAAAATACTTGGAAGGGAATAAATCTCTTTCTGAGAGGATGAGAGAGCATTTTAGAGAGGGTTTTTCTTAGGGAGTAAGAGAGAAATTTTCTGAGAAGTGTAGGAGAGAGAAAGTTTTATTAGTGAGAGAGGATTCTTTTTTTTGGGAGAGAAGATGGAGAAGTTTGTTTATGAAGGAGAGGTTTATTTGGAGAGAGATGGATTCAGAGTGAAAGTAAATCCTGCTTTTATTCTTGGGAGAGAGTTAGGAGGAAGTTGGAGTTTTATTTCTGAAGGAAAGAAATGGGTAGTTTTTTCTTTGGGAGAAGGGAAAGTGAGATATTTTTTTGATTGGGAAGGAGAGTTTTCTTTTGAGAATATTTTTTCTGAGAAAGAGTTTTGGGAGAGAGTGGAGAAAATAATTTCTTCTCTTGAGGAGATGGAAGAAGAGAAGTTTATTTCTTTTCTTGAGGAGAAAGGAGATGAACTCTCTGAAAAAGTGAAAAATTCTCTTTTGAGGAAAGAATCTTCTTAAGAGAGAAAAGTTTTCTTTTTTGGAGAAAGAAAAAGTTTTCTTTTTTTAGGAGAGAGGTTCAAGGGAGAGTTTGAATTTTTCTCCAGTGAGATTATTTATTGCTAAAATTCCATCTGGAGTTTCTCTAAGAGTCCAAGAAGCATTATCACTGGAAAGAGTTATATCTCCAAAGTAAGCAGTACCTGCATGGATCTCTGCCCATCTGAGATCTGGTCTGCCAAAAGATTGAGCATTATCCAAAAATGGCACTAATGCAATAGATTCTGTTCCAGCACCGCCAATATAAAGCACCTTGTTAACAATATCATAAGTTATGGTTTCATGCCAGTGTGTATTGTCATGAGATTGAATTGTCCAGTAAGGATTTGTAATGCCATGACCAAGTGATCGATCATCTGGCATAAGCTTAAATTCCATAGCGTATCTTGTGCCTGAAGAAGGGTAATAGTTTAATTCGAACCTGGTTAAAGTATCATTGCTACAAGGCGAACTAAGTAATGCATCTACTTCACTACCAGACCTATATCTATAGGCAGTCAATTTTACACTGTTACCATAAGAAGGATAAGTAATTCCAGCCCAATTGTTTTCACTTTCATAAACGCAAAGAGTTCCTGAAGTTGAGAAAAATCCATAAGTCCAGGGATAGTTAGGTAAGCCAAGATAAGAAGTTGAATCAGTTGTGCCAGGATAAACTGCAATGTATGGGAATTTTGCACCGCCTGAACCTTCTCCGCCAAAAACTGCAAAAAGTGTTCCTGATGAAGAAATACCACGGAATCTTCCAATTCTTAACCAGGGTAAATGATTTTCATCCTCAGCATAAATAAGATATTGAGTTATACTAGCGTCATTGTCCATACCGGTAATTTCAATAATGTATTGTGCATAACAAGTAAGACTGTTGTAATCTGACCAAAGAGGTAAGTTAATTTTCAATGGAACAGTGAACATTGCATAGGGGTAATTGTACGTGCCTGAAAGGGAATACTCAATCTGGCTTGATTGAGCAGGAGAATTTGTTCCACACCAGATTTCGAAATATCTTCTATGATAACCTGAAGCACAGCTTCTGAAAGAATAAATGTCTATTGTTCCATTGTAGCCAACAAAACAATAAACTGAGCCAGATTCGTAAGGCCATCTTTGGACATCACCAAATAGATGTACATGCCTATTACCGCCCCCAAGACCATGAACATTTGAAACAACAAAATTAGTATAACCACCCGCAGAACTCAATGTTACCAAGCCATGAGGCATAAATTCCTTTTTTGGCAAATTTAATCTTAAATCTCGAATATACGAGCTTTGGATTGCACTCACACCAGGTGGCACTTTAATCAAAGCAATTGCAAATTGATTATCAGCAAGAGTTGGTGGAACAGGCTTATAACTTGCTTCTCCTTGAATGTAAACTAAAGAACCCGAATAAAATGCATAACCGAGCATGCCAGAAATTGATGAAGGTGGTTGTGGAGCTTCGACTGCAATTATATCATAACGAGGATAAGTCGAATCTGCAGAAGCAATGGCAAATGAACCTGCACCAACATAAAAAACTCCCTCAGTCCCACCTTCATAAGCTGTAGAAGTATTATGTGTTACAAAATCTCCACCATACCAAAAAGTTCCAGAAGAAACATTCACAACCATTGAAGAACCATCAGCAGTAATATCAAGACCATCAATAATCTTGAACTTTCCACTTGCAAACTTATACAAATTCTCTAATTCGATTGCAAAAAGATAATCTCTATCTTGAGGATTCCAAGCCATGCCACTATTTTCTAATGCACAGAAATATTTAAATTTTTTCACAACTTAATAAAATTGGTGAGGTAACTACGAAACCTGAATTTTGTCTGTGGGATTTCCGCACTCTCGATAAGATAACCCTTCTCTTCAAAGGTGATGAACATACAGGCCATAAAAACAGAAATTATTCTTTGGAAGCTAAAGTGCTTGAACTCGCAATGAAAAATGAATGGTACATGATCGGGATGGGTGACCATCTCGAATGTGCAACTAAAGATTCAATAGGTGCGGGTGTCTGGGAAGTGGAAGAAATACTCGACAGACAACGTGAAGAATTCTACGAAAACCATAAAGATTTGAAAATCTTGGGATTGCATATAGGTAACCATGAATGGAGAGTTTATCAACATTCAGGCTTGAATATAACTAAATGGCTCTGTGAACAACTCCATTGCAAATATCTCGGCTTGGGCATGTTGCATGTCTTCTATGTGGGTAGACAAGAATACACCATCTACACAACTCATGGCCATACGTATGCAAGATTCCCTCATACAAAACTCAAAGCCATAACAGACTTGGAAAGGATGATTCTGGCAGATATCTACGTCATGGGTCATTCTCATCAACTCGCATACCTAATCAGGGAAAAATACATCTTCAACAGTTTCAAGAAAGAACTTGAGCTGAGAGAAATTTTCTACATCCTGAGTGGTTCCTATCTGGCCCACTGGGAATCTTATGCTCATAAGCGTGGCTATGAGCCTTTGAAATTAGGCTCTGCAGTTGTAACCCTCTATGGTGAAGAAAGAAAAGTTGAGGTGAAGCTGATACCATGAGCAAAAAACATAAAAAAAGGAAAAGCCTGGAACAAATACTCAAAGAGCATAATTCCAAAGTTGCCGAACTTAAGAAAAGCATAAAAAATAACTACATGATTTGCAAAGAGTTTGTTGAGATCTACCATAACAAAAACATAATGGGTGAGATTGACTTGTTTTGCTATATTAAGCTCGAAAACGACACCCCGCTCTACGATTTATATGAAGTGAAATCAGGTTATGCATGCGATTCAAGGATTAAAAAACACTACATTGAACTCGCTGAATATCTTGGCTTGGAGAATTATCGCATATTCGTTTACGACAAGAAAGGCTTGAGAGTACTCTACATTAAACTCCAAAAAAAGAAAAATGAAGAGTGATTATTTCTGGCTGAAAAGCTTGTACGATCCTGAATACTTCTGCACAGAAGGGTTAGGCTTAGACCTGGGCAAACACCATAAAGAATGGCTCAAATTAGTCCTTAAATACAAGAAAATCTGTATTGAAGCGTTTAGAGGTTCAGGGAAGACTACAATCTTCGGAGTGGCTATACCTATATGGCTCTGCTGTATTAAGCCCAAAACTCAAGTAATGATTGTGTCTAACGCATTCGAACAAGCAACACGAACTCTCGAAATTATTAAAAACTACCTCACAGAAAAAGAACTCTTGCAAGATTTTGTGCCTAAAAATCGTGAATTAACTTGGACAAAAACAGAAATTGACTTAACGAACAAATCAAAAATTTTCTGTAAAGCTCTGACGCCAAACATTAGAGGAGTGCATGTGAATTATGCATTCTGTGATGAGGCTGGTGAATACACAGACCACGACTTGTTCCATAAAGCTATTAAGCCAATAGTTAATGTGAAAAAAGGTACTCTCGTTGTAGTGGGAACACCGAAAACTCCAGGTGATTTGCTGGAAGAGTTGAGCAAAACTCCAGGCTGGTTCTACAAGAAATATCCACCGCTGGATAAGAATGGTGAACCTGTATGGCCACAAAAATACCCAAAAGATTATCTTGAGAAAATCAGAATTGAATCTGGGGAAGCAACTTGGAAACAGGAATACCTCTGTGATAGACTAGCTCCCAGGGAGTCTACAATCTTTCCAATGGAACACATCCTGCAGTGTGTGGATTATGCTATGAAATTCTCAGCTGAAGACCTGGGTGGAGTGAGATATATGGGTTGTGATTTTGCAACTGCTACAGGTTACAGAGCAGATTACGATGTTTATATCATAGTGGAAAGAGTTGGAGAACAAATCGTAATCAAACACGCAGAGAGGCATAAAGGTATGCCACTACATGCAAAAGTAGAAAGGATTAGAGACTTGTTCAACCTGCATAAGCCAAGATTGGTATTGCTGGATGAAAGCGGAATAGGTAAAGCTGTAGGGCAAGAATTACTCAATCTAGGCATTCCAACTGAGATGTGTGCCTTCGGGCAAAAAATGAGAAAAGAATACTTGATTAACCTTGTTGGTTTGATACACGACCATAAATTAGTGATTCCTATGCATCCGCAAGATGATGCTACTTACACTTTCTCCAAAGTTTTAATCGAAGAACTACATTCTTTTAGGGAAACTAAAACCAAACTTGGGACTGTAACTTACCATTCCGAAGCTCCGCATGATGACACAGTTATGGCTCTGGCATTGGCATGCTGGGGTGCCTCCAATAAACACATCGCAGATATAATCGTGGCTACAGATTTGGATTTCAAACCTAAGAAGCAAGATAATCTTCAGCCACAAGGTAGGTTGATTAAATCGCTGGATGAGTTGAAACACTCAATCAGTCCTGCAAGGATGTTTAACTCAATGCGTGAGATTAACAAGTTTGGCTGGCGGAAGAAACCTCACCATGAAAGTGAAGTCATTGATCTCGAAATTCTGTAGTTTGCTGTTAATACTTGCAGTCTTGCAATCCTTATTCGATGGAGAGTTCTTCTGGCAATACCTTGCTGTGTTGTTCATAGCTGTGATACTCTGGCTCATAGCTGATGAACTCTTCAAATCATAGAAAAATTTATTTATTTTCAAGACTTAATTTTTCAAGGATGAAATTGAAAAAAAAGTTGAAAAAAGTTTGGGAATCTGCAATCGTTAGGCTAATTCTTGCATGCATTCTTGCAGGTGTCTTGATAACTTTCGTACTTGCAACTTTCACAGAGATAAAATTCACTGTGCAAACAATAATCGCATGCTCAATAATTTATTACTTAGTTGCATTTGAGTTGCCTGCAATAACTAAACGCTTCAGAGGTTGAAAATGTTTAGCATAAGAGAACTGTTCAAGCTTGAAAGAGAAGCCGAACCTTACATAGCAGTTGAGAATGCAAAAAAGAAAGAGGAAGAGACAACCGCAGCAGTGTTCCCAGAGCCTGGTGAGCCTTACGGTGTTAAAACTCCACCTTCTTACGAACGTGCAGAATTAGAAGAGTTAGAGCTAACCTATATTTCTAACGCTGTAGTGTTCAACTCAATTAACAAAATTGTGCAAACTATTATGAGTGCAGATCATGAAATTGTGGCTAAATCTGCAAGAGTTCAAAAATTCTTCGATAAATTTGTTGAGCATATCGGAGAGTCTGGTGGAGATATAACCTGGGAAGAATTGCTGGAAACAATCTTCAAACACCAATGTATTTATGGCCAGGCATTCGTGGAAAACATCTTCAATAAACAAGGTAATAGGATTGTGGATTGGGATATACTCGACCCAAAAAAACTTGACTATGCGAAGGATGAGAGAGGTTACCCCGTTTTGGATATCTACGGCAAACCTGTAGGTTATGTGATAAAAATTCCGCCAACTATAGATGTGCCTGAACACTTAATCAAGAGTAATGAGAAAGTGCCTGAGAAAGTCTTCTTGAGAGCAAACGAATACTTTATTCCACCTGAAAGAATAGCCCACATCAAGCTCTATACAGTTGGGGATGGATTATACCCTGTGGGCTTAATTGAACCAATCTACAAAATTAGCTTGAAAAAATTAAATGTTGAAGAAGCTTTGGCTAACTCAATCTACAGGATTGGCTTTCCGATAAGAGTTGTTTACTACGGCGATATGAATCATGAGCCTACTCCTGAGAAGATGAATGAGATGTTGCAAAAGTTGAGAAACTTGGATTATAGCCAAAATATGGTTTTACCGCATTATGCTAAATTGGAGATCTCTGAGCCAAGGCATGCTGAAAAAATGAGAGAACATCTCGAGTACTTCAAAGAACAAGAGATTACAGGTTTGGGAATACCTAAGCCATTCGCAACAGGTTTGGGTGAGGATACTAACAGAGCAACCTTACAATCACAATCTGCTTTATTTGAATTGACTTTGAAAGATATTATCAAGAGAACTTGCACTGCAATCAGGAAGTATATGTTTAGGCCAATCTGCCAATTGGAAGGTTTTAGAGAAGTGCCAAGAATAGTTTGGCATAATATAGGTGTAGATGCTTTGAACAAGAAAGTTGAAAGGCTGGTTAAGCTGGCAAAAGCAGACTTGCTCGATGTGGATGATGAGCTCAAGGAAAAGATTCGAAAAATGGAAAACTTGTAAAGATGAAAGTTTATGTGCTTGGGAATGGCTTAAAAAAACCCGAACAAAAATTCAGACCTACTTGTTTTTTTATTCCAAAACTTGGGCTGTTAATTGAATGCCCACGAAATGTTCTCCACTATTTCAAAGAAAATAAATTAGACCCTGACTTGGTGCAGTATATCTTTATTAGTAATGCAGATTTCCAGAATGTGTTCGATGGCTTAGAAGAATTCCTCAATTACAAAAACGATATTACTGTAATTTGCTCAGAAGATGTTAAAGAAGAATTGCAAGATTTGAAAATCAAAAAGTTTCATAACGCATCGGTGTTAGAGCCACTCAGAGTTGGTAAACATACTATTTACTTCTTCCAAGTTGATGAGAGTGCCACAGGCTTAATGATCGATAATAAAGAATTCGTATATGCGGGTTATGGGAAGCCAACTAAAGAAACAATGCAGTATTTCTTGCATGCAAAGAATTTAGTGCTTGGAGTGCCATTCTATTTCGGTTATAATGTTGCACATGCCATAACTATGGATCATGCTCTGAACATTGCTAAGAGTTGTAAACCCTGCAGGTTGATCTTTGTGAATTTGATGACGGGTTATCCCACTGTGGAAAAATATATTGAGCTGGCAGTGAATAAGGCAAAAACTGTAGATGTGGCAGTTTATGTGCCTGAGCCTGGAACAGTCTTCGGAACTGATGAATACAAACTCGTAAGTTTTAAACTCTCTGAAGAGAAGATTCTACTCATCACAGATGAAGCTGTAGATGTCTGGGAAGGCACTTCAAAACAAATCGTTATGAAAGAACATTTCAAAGATCTCATGAATAAGCTCATCTACATAGCAGATGATGATTACTGCTACGGCATAGTCAAAGTGAAAAATATTCACTGGGTGGAAACTGAGAAACTTTCCGAACTCTACGATTCTAACTATCTCAGGGAAAGATTCTCAACAAAAAAAGTTGTATGCATGTATGAGCTTGAACCCGTAGAGATGTTTAACCAGCCAAAAAGATATGAGTCTGTGGGTGTGAAGCCCATCACACAAAAGTTTAGATTTTTAGACTTCGAAGAGTTAATCAAAGATGTTAAGAATTACGATCCTGCTAAGATCTCAACTAAAGTTTTGCTTGATGATTGGAGAATTGTTAACGCTTGGTATGCAACTAAAAAGAGAGGTGGTAAGTTAAAGCATTCATTGGAGACTATCATTAACCTTGCACGAATGATCTACAAAGAGTTAAAGAAGAGAGGTATTCAATTCCATCCTGAAACTATGAGCAAATATGCTTTGGAGTTGTTCAAGATAGTCTCAGGGAAAAAATCTTTGAAAGAGATTAAAGTTGAAGAGAATTTTGATATTGGGCGGGATGATTCCGAAGATTACAAGATTGAGAATTGGGAGCAAGTCTATAACGAATTCCAAGATTTCAAGATTATTAAAGATTTCATTTCGATTGTTGGTAGTACAGTTAAGCCCAAACCTGGACATGTGCCGAACGATGTGGATTTAGTTATCAGGATGAAAAATCCACCCGATTATCTCAGGAGAGCAATTGAAGTTAGAATCTTGAAATCTTTACCTAAAGGCTTGGCTAAGAAGATTCAATTCATCTGGGGAGATCCTGAAGGGCCTCACGACGCTTATGTCCCGCTCTATGATTTAGTCTTGCAGAAAATTACACCTGGAAGAGTTGTAGAGATGCAACAACAAGAAGAAAAGATGAGCAAGAAAGGTGTTGAGCCATTGAAACCTTTTGAGCCAATGAAACCTGGTAAAAGGTTCTACAAGATTGATGATGTGATCGAATATTGTTACGGAAAATAGAAAAGTTTATATAAATTGTTAACCTAAAAATTTTTTGAATGGCAAATATCCTTGTGCATTCGAACAGCTATGAAGCGTTGAGTGGATATTCAAGGATTTTCTTTGAAGTGGCTAAACACTTAGCCAAAAAACATACAGTTTTTTACCTGGGTATGCAAGATGTATGTCATCCACCATTCAAGCAAGATAACATAATAAGATTACCTGTGAGAGATAAAGTGCCTGGCTGTGAAGATGCTTTGCCTCACTACCAAAGAGCATTCAAAATAGATTTGTATTTATCTGCATTCGATATTTGGTTACCTGAATTGGCAGAATGGATAAGAGTGGTGAAATCTTTACCCTGGGCATGGTTGCATCATATCACTATTAATTCTGACCCGCCACATCCTGTATTATTAGAGAGAGCAAAATTGGCAGATTTGGTAGTTGCACCAAGTAAATACAATCTCAATTCCTGCTTGCAGTTTAACTTGATAAACACAGTCTATATTCCGCATTTTGTAAATACTGAAATTTTTAAGCCTGCAAAGCCAAAGGAAAAATTTGAAGTTCGTGAGAGGTTGAAAATAGATAGCGATGAGTTCGTTTTCATCTCAGTAATGAGAAATAAAAAGCTCAACAAGGATTTTGAGAATTTGTTCAAAGGTTTTAGGTTATTCCTTGAGAAAAATCCGAATGCAAAAGCTAAGCTTGTGTTATTAACATGCCCAACTGAATTTCAAGGTCAGAATATTTATGCAATGAGGCAAGCATGGAAATTGGAAAAGCATGTGAGGTTTGTCTGGGCAAAATATGATGTTGAGAATGATGTATGGACTTATACTTATGAAGGTGATCCTGACGGTTTCGAGCACCACCCCAATATTGGCTTCCCACCTGAATTAGTTGCAGAAATTTACAAATGTGCTGATGTGAACCTGCTCATCTCACATGGGGAAAGCTTTGGCTTACCTGCAATAGAAGGTTATGCTTGTAAACTACCTTTAATAATGGCTGAGCATACTACAGGACCTGAATTGGTGAGAGAGCCTAACGGTGGGTTGTTAGTGAGAGCTATGCCAATACTTTACCCGCAAGTTATGGTGAGCCAATACAATACAGATCCTCACGATTTGGCAGAAAAGATGACATTGCTTTACAAGAACGAAAACTATAGGAAAGAATTGGGTGAGAATGGTTACAAGTTCATAAAAGAAAACTATGCAAAAGAGAAAATTCTGCCATTATGGGATAAAGCAGTCAAATTATTGCTCAACCCAGATGTTAACTTTGAAGTGGTGGAGGAAATGGATGGGGTGGTGCTGAAATGGCAAAGCGCTATGTAGGCTTGGTTAACTTACCGCAAACTGAATTGCTCGAACCTCTATCTTATCTGCCATTGGGTTTGTTGTATTTGGGTGCTGTGCTGAAAAGAGAAGGCCATGATGTAGAATTCTTAGATTACTCAACTTGCAAGAACCTTGAAATGATTGGCACTACTAAAGAATACCCTTTGCCTGAAAAAGATATTTATTTGATTAGTGCAACTACGCCTTTAATGAGCAAGGCTAAAAGCCTAATTGAAATTATTAAGAGTTTCTATCCTGAGAGCAAGGTGGCTATAGGTGGGCCACATATAACCGCCGCACCTTATGATGGCTATATCGCAGGGGCAGACATAATCGTAACAGGTGAAGGTGAGTTAATCATACCCATGATCGTAAATCATTTAATTAATGGTGTGTTTTCTGGCGGGCTTGTTAAGAATTTAGATAAGATACCATTCCCTGCAAGAGATTTACTGCCAAAAGAGAAAGTGCAATACAAAGGTTCTGTGCATGGGGAAATAGTGAAAGGCTCGGGTGCAACCACAATCATCACTTCAAGAGGTTGCCCTTACAACTGCTACTTCTGCTGTAAAACCACAATGCATTCAAGAGTGAGATATAGATCACCTGAGAATGTGATTGCTGAAATACGTGAACTCAAAGAAAAATATGATATCTGGCAGTATAGGTTTGTGGATGATTGTTTCACTGTAAACAGGAAAAGAGTTGAAACTCTATGCGATTTGCTCAAGCAAGAAGAAGTTTATTGGCTGGCTATAACAAGAGCAGATAGAGTAGATAAGCCTCTCCTGGAGAAAATGTATGAAGCAGGCTGTAGAGAAATTCAAATAGGTGTGGAGACAGCTTCACCCAGATTACTCAAGATTATTAACAAAAAAGAAACTGTGGAGGATTATAAGAGAGCTATTAAGCATGCGAAAGAGGTTGGATTAAAAGTGAAGGTTTACTTGATGTATGGTTTGCCTGGTGAAACTGAAGAAGATATTGAATTAACTAAACGATTCATGCTTGAAACTCAACCTGATAAGTGGACATTGGCAAAGTTTGTACCTCTGCCAGGCTCAAAATTCTATAAAGAATTCTGGAAATACATGATTGAAATACCGAAAAGTTTTGATGATTATTGGTTCTATTCTGAGGAGGATCACCCGTTCAGGCAATGGCTGAAAGAGCATTTCCCCTGGCGTCAAGATCATTACAAATCATGCAAGAAAGGTGAAAAATGAAACCTGAAGTTACAATCGTCATCCAGAACAAGAACTATGGCAAATATCTACTCGATTGTATCGTTTCAGTGTTGAGCCAGAATACTTTCAGGGAATATGAGATTATTGGCTTGGATGCAAACTCCAGCGATAACTCAATGCAAATTTACAACAAGTTCAAGAATCAGATTTATGTATTGGAAGTGGGTGATGTGAGTCAAGCAGAAGCTCTGAATAAAGCACTCGAATATGCACAGGGTAAATACTTTGCCTGGATAAATTCAGATGATAAATATAACCCTAACTTTGTTGAAGAAATGGCTAAAGCTTTGGATGAGAAGCCTGATGCTGTGATGGCTTATTGTGGAGCATTACTCCAGAATGATAAAACTAAACAACAACAAATCTACAATTACAAGTTCGATAAAAGATTAATCGGGATGCAGTATGGGAAGACGCCAATAATTCAGCCTGCAACAATGATCCGAACTGAAATCTTGAAGAAAATCAAATTCAATACACAATACAAATACGCATTCGATTATTACTTGTGGACTGAGTTGGCAAAAGCTGGTGATTTTGTTTATGTAGACATTCTGGGCGTTACTTACAGACAGCATGGGAAAAATATGAGCGTTGTGCATAGACCTGAAGCCTTATCCGAAGCTTACGATATCTGGTTTGAGAAATATTTCAAGCCAAGATTTGAAAAGTTTCAGCTCAAGATGAAATTGTGGCAATCAATCCACAGAGAAAAAGGTAAAGTCTCAGTTTTAATCCAGAATAAAAATTACGGACGGTATTTGAGCAAGGTGATTAAAAGCATAATTAAGCAAAGTTACAAGAATTGGGAAATTGTGGGGATTGATGCAGGTTCAACTGATAACTCAATGGAAGTTTATCAGAGCTTTAAAGAAGAGCTTGGTGAAAAGTTAAAGATTTGCCAAGTTCCACCTGAAACTACTCAAGCAGAAGCTTTGAACACAGCCCTAACCTATGCAGATGGGGAATTCATAGTTTGGATAAATGCAGATGATTGGCTCTTGCCAAACTTCTTCTCAACTGCTGTGAAAGAGTTTGAGAAAGATCCAACTGTTGATGTTGTCTATGGCAACTCCTACCTTTACACAGAAGGGATCAAGAATTTCTACAGGTTGTATAAGCCACATCCGCATAAGTTATTCCATGCAAGAGAGCATCCGCAACATGGCATCACTAACTCAATTATGTTCAGGGCAAAAAAACTAATAGAGCTAGGCGGATGGAATGAAAACCTGCTCTATGATATTGACGGTGAGCTTTATATGAGGATTAGACCCCTAAAGCAAAAATATGTGGATGAAGTATTTGGAGTGGCAAGGCTCCATGCTAACAACTTAGGTAAAAGCACAGAAGCATTCAACGGTGCAAATGCAGAAATGAATATGAATGCTCAGTTAATGAAGATGGGATTAATTGCAGGCATGCCCTGGTATATTTACGCCCAAAACAAAGAAATTTTTATAAGAATCTAATACTTCTAAAATAATAGGATGGTTTTGGTGGAGTTCAAGAAAATTCAGCATTTCGAAAAAGATTTGTACTTTTTCGAATATGCGGGCAAAGCCTATATTATTTCGGAGGATAAACTCCCGCAAGAATATTTCGATACGATTCAGCAAATCGAAGAAGCAAAAAACCAATTAGTAACGCTGAATATTTCAGATTTTGAACCTGAGGAAAATGAATTGGCTTGACCCTTACCAGATTATGGTGCCTGTGTTATTAACGCCATCTAACTTGAACAGTGTTTATTCTGATATTCAAGTGGATATTTGGCTGGATTTGCTCAAAATTCCAGAATTCAAGACTTACCCTTATCCTTTGGCAGTGGGGCAGAATGATCAATCACTCTTTTTCAACGTAGATAGTTTGCAAGAAGAATGGAGGCATAAAGGTAAAGCTTTACTCACTGCAAAAGTTCTCAAAGCTTACAGTTCCAATATCGTGAATAAAATTTCAGATACTGAGTTTGAGTTGGAAGATGCAAGCGGTTTCCAAGATCATGATGAGATTTGTGTGCATGACTATGACAAAACTCAATTCGAAATTGCAACGATACAAGAAGTTGATGGTAATGTAGTCAGGTTAATTGAGCCTGTGAGTGCAACAACAGGCACCATGTCCATGACAGCAAAATTGTTTTTACAGCCAGCTACTATAGTTGATACTAAACTTGACCCCTGGAAAGCTTTTGAATATTTCGAAGATTTTTCAAGTTCGAGCGGTACAGACAATCCTAATACAGTCTGGTGGGACCCAGGTGGAATATCCTCAGTGGAATATATCGAAGGTTCAATCGCAAAAGTTAATGTAGGCAAAGGAGCAGACACATGGGATTCAGTGAATAAAGCACCTTGGTTTTACACACAGTTCGATCCGAATCAAGATTTCATTTTCGAAGCGAAGATTAATGCCACTGAAATTAGATCTTTCTACAAGCATGCTGGAGTGGGTTTCATAAAAAGTTTTGAAACAGGCTATGCGAATAAGGGTTATTGTGGCCCATATGGTGCAAGAAAAACTCATAGGTTTGAAGCAGACGGTTATAGAGGTGCTGAAGTGTCAGATCCTATACTTGCAGAATCGATACAATATTTGAGATTGATCAAGCAAGGCTCAACAATTGAATTCTACAGCTCCGTAGATTATGAGACTTGGATTTTCATAGATTCATATTCATTCGATGGAACGGTACCTTCTTATTGGGGTGTAGTTGGCAAATCTTGGTCAGACGTTTCATATACTCTATATATTGATTGGATGAGGATAAAAAAATATCAAGAAGGGCTGCCAACAGCTATGCCTCTCTACAGTTTGAAAGAAACGAGACAATTCACACCAACTACTGAATCCAAACAAGTTAAGATAAAATTCAAGGAGTTGAAGGCTGTTATGGGTGGACGGCGTCCCATCAAGATAAAATATGGCAAACTTGTCCATCCCGCAACAACAGAATATTTAAATATTTTTAACACTATAAAAAATTTGAAGGCGAAGAAGATTGATATCAATTTAGACTACGCTTCGGAGGTATGAAATGGCAATAACCTTTGACCCAACAGTGCCACAGATTACTGTTGAGTCAGCCCCGAGTGGCACTTCCTACACTGCAGAAGATATTTACCAAGCAGACTTGAGCGGTGAAGTCACAATCCTGAATAATTTTGTACCTTACATTTCTGCTCAGTTCTATGGTGCTGGCTTAGGCTCATATATTGATTTAGATTCGAAAGCTAATGATGATAATGCAGATGATGTGGACTTGCCACCACGTGATAGTGTGGATGACGCTCTCTATATCGGGCATGATGAAAAATTCGATGCTGTATTGTTTGATATTTCAACACCTGGAGAATACGATGCAACTCTCGTTTGGGAATACTGGAATGGTTCTGACTGGGTAACGCTGAACGTAACCGATAATACTTCTGGTTTCACCGTTAGTGGGTTGAATTTTGTAAGTTTTGAACAGCCAGATGATTGGACTCAGTGTGATGTGAACGGCAAAACTAAATACTGGATTCGGGTAAGGTGTTCAGCTCTAAATTCAGTGACTACTCAGCCCAAAGCAAGCCAATTATGGTTAGGCTTGAAGCCATTCTACTTTTCACCAGCAGATTCAAAATATTTGAAGCTTGATTATGTTGTGACTGCTGGTTCAACTGCTGGTGGCTTATACATTTACGGGAAAACTGTGGATTCAACCTCTGACAGTTTGAACGGTGAATATGCTCTAACTTCTGATGGCACCACACCCGAAGCATTCTCATCTATTAGTTATTTCTTTTTGAATGGTGACCAGACAGTGAGCATAATTCAGCCAAGATGGGGTGCAGTTTACAAATACAATGATAATGTTTACTGGTTCAGGTGTCGGGTTGATTTGCTAACCTCATTCAAAGAAACTAATAAAATTTTAATCTTTGGAGAAGTTGGTGGTGAATATCAGCCATTGAGGTGCTATTGTTCTGCAGATGATGAATTCATCTATTTTGGTGAGTATGATGCTGTATCAGGCATACCTGCAAATGGCTGTATAATCTATTTGCTTGGTGGGAAGAATATTGGCGTTTATGCAACGATTTTCCATCAAGGCACAAGGTTACTCGCTTCAACAGTTTACAAAATTGAATATGAGAGTTTCTTTGTTTTCACAGGAGATACTGTGATTGATAGTTGTTTGTTTTATTCAGTGCAACCATGGGTTTGCTGGAGTACCTCAGTTAATGTCAAGAACACAATCTTTATCATAGATTCTTCAGGGTATGCTTTCAATTTGTGGTATTCTCCAGAAGTTTTTGAGAATGTGCAGATTTTCACCTCTGCTGAGAATGCTATTGTTTATATGGGTGGGGAAGACGTTACACTCAAAGAGATGAAGATTAATGCACCGCAAATTGATTCCCAATATTTTTTGGTTTATTTCTGCAGGAGGAACAATCCTGAGTATACAATTTACAACCCACAGTTTGATGTGAATTTGGTAGAGAGTTCAGCACCTGTATTGTTCAACTACCAAGCAGATAAAGACAGGTTAAATCCTGCATCTACAAATTACGGAGCTGATTGGGTAGGGAAATTAATTTATCCCATAACTTTCAAAGTTGTGGATTCAGATGGTTCACCTGTGGGTGGGGCTAAAATCACCCTCACTTCTCAAACAGGCACTGAATATGTAAATTACACAGATGTGAATGGCTATGCCAGTTTTGAACCTGTTTTCAATGTTTATTTTACACCTCACAGTTATACGGTTGGCACACAGCCCGCTGGAACTAACACCATTTATGTGCAAAACACTGCTGATTTTGAAGGCATGGATTATGTTAGAGTTTATGATTCGACAGGAGTAGTGCGTGAATATCAAATCTCAAAAATTTCACCAGGCACTATTGAGCTGGCTACAAATTTGATCGCTGATATACCTGATGATAGGCTGGTTGTGGGTGGGCAGGATATTGCAGGCTCATCATTCTATTTCAAGAATGTGCCTGAAGCTCCTTTCGACATTAAGATAGAAGCAGAAGGTTACACAACTT
>Ga0190312_1000054_pt1 | contig 46346 bp, 31 predicted proteins | sample 487007910_MG_FD_165046 | JGI IMG/M metagenome (GOLD analysis project Ga0190312, IMG submission 165046) | Hydrothermal vent sediment bacterial communities from Southern Trench, Guaymas Basin, Mexico - 4870-07-9-10_MG | ecosystem: Environmental > Aquatic > Marine > Hydrothermal vents > Sediment ... | reverse complement strand
CGGAGGCATTGGAGATTCCTTCATCAGTATCTGTTCTATTGTACCAGAACTCAACTGTGAGGTTCAGACCATACTCAGTGGTTGCAGAGCTAAGCGAGGAAGAAGCAACAGTAGGTATCGACGAGACATCGATGCGAATAGTTAGTGATTGAGGTTCATAGTAATCCTTTGAGAGCCCAATGGTCACCGTATATGTACCCTCTATGAGAGCCGACCCATTAATTTTGAGCACATAGAAACTTGCCGATTCGCTAATGTTAAATGCTCCTGGAGCCGAAGGTGTTGAATCCACGCTAACTGTCGCATTCTTTACGAAAGCATCATCTCTTTTTCTATTGTAGTATATGTTTACAGTTTCGGTGTAGCCCCATATCATGCTTATGTTAGCTGGTTGTGCGTATGCTGTCGTGGCAACAACAGTTATAGTCCAGGTAATCACTAGGGTTCTGGACTCATAATGAGACTTCGTGAAAAATGCATATATCGTGTATGTTCCAACACTCGGCGTTGTGTTAGCGTCTACAACAATGGAGCTATTGATAGTGAGATAATATTTACCAGCTATAGAGGCATCTTCTTCGAGAGCGTAGCTAATAATTGTTATCCCAGCACTATTCTTTATTTCATATGTAGCGGAGGCATTGGAGATTCCTTCATCAGTATCTGTTCTATTGTACCAGAACTCAACTGTGAGGTTCAGACCATACTCAGTGGTTGCAGAGCTAAGCGAGGAAGAAGCAACAGTAGGTATCGACGAGACGTCAACACTGATTATTATTGTTTTAGGTGTGTGGAAAGGCTTTTTGAGCGTTACATTTACAACATATGATTGCCCATCCTGCATATATGTTGAGTTTATCTCAAGTATGTATTTGCCAGACTTTTCAAACCATGTGTATGCTCCTGGGGCATCTGGGCTTGATGTTATAGTTTCTGTCGCCCCAAATATAAAAGCACCGTCCCTAGTCCTATTATAGTATATTGTCACGTTCGAGGAGTAGCCCCATATAAGTGATAGCTCCGTTGTCAACGCCGAGATAACCATGCTCACAGGATTAACTGTTATTGATACTACCAGAGTCTGATTTTGATAATACGGTTTTTCGAGGAAAATATACAGCATGTATGTTCCAAGGTTTGGAAAGCTGGAATTTACAAAAACCGTTGTGTTAAGATCCAATAAATAGGTGCCATTCACTAGATCTCTAAGAGACCCTGTTTCCACCAGCGTGTTATTATAATACAACTTATATGAGGCGTTTGCTGCGGAGGCTATCCCCTCTTCTGGCGTCTTATCTGTTCTATTCCACCAAACTCTCAAACTAATGTTTAGACCCCATTCGAGCTCTGCTGCAGTCGTTGACGACATAGCTTCTGTTGGTATTTCGCTTATAATCACAGTTACAGTTGCCGATTGGGATTCATAATGTGTTTTCGACAGCAAAATACTAACCGTGAATGTCCCCAGCTTACCCACATCTATAGATGATATGTTGAATAAATAGGAGCCATTCCCCAGATCTTGTAGTTCTCCCTCTGCCCAGTAGTCAACGTCTACGCCCTCCATTATGTATGTTGCTGATGCGCCTACAATCCACTCTCCAAAATCATCATCATAATAGTCAAACTTAACTATGATTCTCTGCTCGTAGATCACGGATATTTTTGTTGTTGACTGCATGAGATTAGTGCTCCTAACTCTGATCTCGAGAACCATCTTAGCTGTCTTTTGCTCATAATTTGTTTTCTGAGCGTAGAAATATATGTAGTATACCCCCTCATCTAAAATCGAAATGTTTATTGTGGCAATATAGCTACCATCAACATATATGCATTGGTTAGAGTTAATAATATTCTCCGCAACATCACGTACTTCGTATGTTACATTCGCATCAACTATCGGCGTACTAAGTCTTGAGTCGATGTATTCTACGGATACATTATACTCATCTTGCCATGGGATCTCCAGATACGTTGGTGCGTTGAGATCTGTGGGCCTCTCATAGATCAGAATCGTGAAGGATTTCTCTTTCTGCTCGTAGTTTGCCTTAGATGCTGTAACTATTACTGTGTATGTTTCTGCGTCCCAATAAAAATTCGCTATGTATAGCTCATACACACCAGGCGACACTTCTGAGAGGTTCCACTCACCAACATTGAGTATTCTTACCCTCACCAATGCCCCTGATATCGAACTGCTTAGGATCGAATCCATGTATGTTACTGATATCTTAAGTGATTCGTTCCAGTAGATGGCTGTAGATGGAGAGAAGGTAGCGTCCATCTCCGTGAGCCTTATCTTCACTGTGAGATCCTTATCAACGGGTTGCGGATCGAGATAGGTATATCCTGAGGAAGGTGGTTCTGTGACAGTACCATTTATGTGGATAGTATACGTTGCTCCAGCATTAAGAGTCGATGTGTTCAAAGTAAGCGCAAAATACAGCCCGTCTGTCGTACCACCCCCGGAATCTATGAGGTTTTCATCAGCATCGAAAATATACCAGCATACAGTACCATTTATTAGTGTATCGCCGAGCGATTCGTATAGAGATACATTTAGCATGATGTTTTCTTTCCAATAGACGGTTAGGGGCGATGGTATCGCTGTTACCTCGAAGTAGGTAGCTATTGTGTTCACACCAACCGGAGGATATTCCCAGTCTCTTATGTGCCACTTAGTGCTGTTCTGAGCACCCAATGTATGAATCCTACCTGGCGGGGTTATATTATTTGTTAGAGCCGAATCCGAATAGATCGTTATATTGTCCCAGTCCTCCGGAGCTGTCGTGGTCTTATTGAACCTAATCGACCAAGTGCCATTAGGAATATAAACTATAAACTTGCCATATACGTTTGTTATTCCACCGATCGTTATGTCGGCGCCTCTAGAATTCTTTGTAGCAGAGCTATTCAGAAGAACCTCACCACCCTGGATCCGACTTGGTGGGGATTCTCTACTATAAGCCGTTATCTCTAACCTCACCACATACGAAAATTTGATTGTTCTGGAGTCATTGTGAACCCCGTATCCATATGTGGGGTTGCTATAGTTTACTGTGGTATAGTTAAGATAGCTAAGACCACCACTGCTAAACTGAACAGTTATGTTATACCACATTCTCTTAACATTCAAAACTGCTTGTCCATTAGAATCCGTAAGGGTAGTATAAAGTATATGTCCAGTGGAGTTACGGAAGGAGACATTGGCATTTGGTATAGCTAACCCACTTTTATCGACAACATTCACTGCTACTCGTATAAGATATCTCTCCACCGAGCCCTTCGAGCAACTTAACGGATTTCTTACTTTGACAAGTGTAGTATTGAACCCAGAGTACCTCTCACTATCCGTCGACCCGCTTGGGGACCACGGAATGACAGCATAGCTCATATTCAATATATCGCCTGCTGAGACCGAAAGACCAGATACGTTTCTTGCCCAGTATATATAATCATTATCCCCCTCATCCCCCTTGTTGTGCCAGAAGGTTTGAGCAGTAGGTGTTACAGCACCCGGTATATCCTCGCTTAGAATCCCCATACCCACCCCTCTGGGCTCCGTACTGTGAAAGAAAGCGAGTTCGTTCCAGCTTCCGTAGCCAGTATCATCAACAAATTCTGGGCCAGCATACGCTGTGATCTCCGCAACAAACGTACTCGCGGCATCAACAGCACGTATGAGAGCTGTATAGTGGCCACTTTGGGTTGCATTAAACATTGCTATTTCAGGCTGGCTCGTTCGCGACAAATTTAAAACTGCTCCGTCTCTATCATATATGTAGAGATCCAAATTCGCCGTGGTTGTCCAATCCAGTTTGACCTCATGTATTATATTCTGCATTTGCGTTGGTACAGAAATATCGACTACCGCTATCGAATTCGCAACCGAATCAGCTGCTATTCTTCCTAGCTCGCCCACAACATTGCTGGCTATAAGACTCCCATCAACATATATATCATAGGGTAGGGTTGAATCTCCGACCCTATTATCGTATCCGTAGACAATTATATGGTAATATCCTTCTTCACCCGAATCAACTGTAAAGGAAACCCGCGCGTATGGATCCCATGCCCATCTTGACGCCGTTGTTGCCCCAACAAGCGTTCCATTGGGATCATAGACGATTATTCCATGCTGATCGCGCTGAACAAATGTCTGCTCATCTGGGCGTACCTCTATCGTATGTGACCCTGTAGCAAGATAGTGTCTATGAACCCTAAGATTAGGATATACCATTGTGCTAGGATCGTATATCGTTGCATCCACATAGGAGCTCATGGAACCAGAGACAGATGGATACTGATAGTATGATGCTAGCTGTGTGACTTCGGATTCCGTGCCAACCCTATCAAAAGTAGGTTCGACTCCTGGATCATTGTCCTGATCGAATACCCAGCCACCAATATAATAGTCCACATCACTATCAGCAGTAAGCCACTTAATTTTTTCCTCAACAACTATGCCCCATGGGTAAATCCTAAATGTGCAGTTGAGCTTAGCTATTAGGTTTGTTCCGTTTAGAAGATTTGCTCCCTCAACCTTATAGGTGACAAACACAACTCCCTTAAACATTTTTGCCAGAGAATCAGTATCTTCCAGTATTCCGCGATAAGCCATCTGTTCCTCGTTGTTAGTATTGCCCGTACCTAGATAACCATCATACACTAAAGACGGATTCCTCGTCGGCCCAAAATATAGATATGTATGGCCGATCCTATCTCCCGATTGAAGGGTCATATTTGTTGGTTTCCCTTGATTCGTGGGAGGGATCACCATTGTCCAACCATAAGACGATGCAACTGTGTACTCGATTCCACTTGGTAGGGCTGTTTCCGAAATAAGAACCTTTTTGTCATAAGACGGGGCATTCTTCTCCGAGATACTCCAATATATCTGATAAGTCTTGCTTTGACCCTTGCTTATAGAGACCAGAAATGTTATTGTTGCTGACGATATATGGGTTGAGTTGTAGTACGTCACATTCCAAATCTGGTATGGTACTTCCTGGAAGTATGGCGAGGATGACAGAACCTCTATCACACGTACCGAATATTTATGTGCTGGTGGGCTAAAAACCATAAGTATGTCTACGGGCCACTCAGTTCTATCCATAACATTAGGCTCCATAACAGTTATATTGACCCTATACTCCCAGCTGATATCCCACCACAAACCATGTGTTGTATTGCCTGCTTGTTGAGTTTTCGCAGTTTTTACCTCCATCTCCATAATTATTACTTTGTCCGGTAAACGCTTCACAACGTATACTTTATCTCCCTTCTTCTCGATTGACATGCTAGATGCTCTTTGCCCATATCCCCCATAACTATTATTACTTAAAGTTATGAGGGTTAAAGGCTGCATTATAAAAGCTACTAAGACCAGCATTGCAAGTATTTTTATGTGCACATATATCCCCACGCAAAAATATGTTTGTAATAAATAAAAAAGAGGATGTTTAAAGTATATATAGGTATACTTGTAATATTTGTCAATAATTTAAGCGAGGCGATATTCAGTATTGTGATATGTAGGTTTCTTCACTAAATAACGCTCTGCCTTAAAATTCTCAAATATTTCTTCTGTCTCTGACATTAGTCATTCATCGACCAGCTATTAAAGTAGGGCAACCTAGGGTAATAATGTTGAGGAGTGACACACATAGGAAGTTCCGTTTTATGGGTTCAAATGCATCTGGAGGAGTCCTAGAGGATTTCTATGCCGCATTTAGACCTCTACATAGGAGCTATTGGTATGCTCTACGGATCTCTGTGCTCGTGGCTATAAGCTTTTTTAAATGCGAGAAATGCGGGAACTGCTGTAGGTATAGCCCGCCCGTGTTCAGAGAAGAGGAAGCTAAGAGAATAGCAAAATATCTTAACAGGGATTTGGAGGAGTTACCACTGGAAAGATTTGAGCAATTTTCCAGGGTTTACTATCGAGCAGAGAAACCATGTCCATTTCTAACACCCGAAAACAAATGTTCTATATACGAGGTCAGAGGGACATGCTGTAGAGCATTCCCCCATGAATGGCTTATGTATGGTATGGTCCCAGCGTACTGTTCCGCAGTTTTTAAAGCATTAAAACAAGCAGCAAAATTCATTAAGGAGCACATTGATGCGATACGGTACGCAATAGATGTCATGCAGGAAGACCTAGTAATGCTTGCCAGAGACTCCAGATTCAAAGAGGAAATGAGATATAAAGAATACAGACCCTTGGTTGACCGTCTCTTCAGCATATTAGGGGAGTACAAATAGACGAGCTTTGTTTTTACGAATAAATAGTTGACGGCGAATATAACCAGACCTTTAGGCGGCTATAAGTAGATAATAAAAAACGATGGCGAAGAGTGGAATCAACACATTATCCGTATGAGGTGGAGACAACGCCTCAACAATACTCATGGCTAGAGCAAAAATCAGCATAGGAATCAAGTAGAGAGAACCACCGTATATGAGCCAGGCCAAAAGCCAAGAGAGAATTGTTGCCACAAAGAAGCTTATGGATCCCTCCACGCTTCTTACTTTAGACCAAAAAACCTTTATCTTATGCTTCCCATATCTCTTACCGATTAGCCCAGCGAAGCCATCTCCAAATGCTAAAGTGAAGATCGATAGGCTACCTATCCGCGTTTTCCAGAACAGAGCGGTTATTACTGTGAACATAATGCTGTATAGGATTAGGCCTATATGTCTCTCTTCACCACCCGAGAACAATGACCTCACATTTCTAGGCGCTAATATGAGGAAGGCTGTTACAATGGCTGTAAGTAGTGTCGCCATAGCTTGTGTGTCAAATAAGAACCATAATACTCCCCAAACACCCATGGTTATGTGGACAATCTCTCTCATGGCGTCCTTCGATACTATTCCTTTGTGTTCAAGTATCTTTGATAGATATATTACAAAACCAACAAAGAAAATAGAAAACGCGAACGCAAATAAGTCCACTAACGTCACTTTGTGCCTAACCTCAGCTAACATACCTCTACGAATCCATCATCAATTAGTTTATTGATTATTGCTTTGAAGCCTGAACAAAAGGGGAAATCAACTTTCTCTGCACAACCATCACACACCTTCAGCATCTTGTAACTCCTTATGCCGCCTATCACGTAGTTTACCATCATAAAAACGAGAATCGTAACAGCTATCCTAATGAAGTCAGATGTGTATGGAAGCTCATAGATATAGATTAGTATCACGACGAATATAAACCCAAAAACTATCTTTGAGACAATTTTCAGCTTCATATTTCTACCGAATATTCCAACCACATAAAGGGCTAAATATACTACAGCTGCCAAAATGAAGAGTAGTGGATCCTTAGGTATGAACCTCCATATACCTACAAACACATGAAATAATATCACCACAACAGCCGTTGTGAATGTAAAGAAGCACCCTATACATAGCTTTGTTCCTCTAATCACGATGTAGTGACCCTTAAAATGCCCGCAATCAGGATGATGAGAAGTTATGAATGGTTTAAGATCAGAGAGAAAAGAGAAAAATTTTCTGAGAATCAAACGCTTATTAAAGCATATTTTCGGCCTATTATCCATTATAATCTACACCACTAATATGCCCCCGATAATATTGAAAAGATCATCAATATGCTCCCGAGCAACATAGAGAAACCCCATCATACTACGCTCATACTCGATGATGCCATAGATATCGAGAAGCTGATAGATATCCTTAATAGGCCTGTATGGATCAAACCTCGAGATACTTGGGTTGTATACACCATAGGAAAACACATAGAGCATATGTTCAAGATCGATCCTCACAGTAAATATATGGAACACATCCATAGAGATTCTCCTAGAAACAGTCTTACCATCAGACTTCGTAGTCTTAACAAAGCTACTAACCTTCTCTGTGAACCTATAGACAACGGTTAATATAAGCTTATTGCCAGAACCGTGCCTCTTTATCTCAGCATATCCCGCGAAGTTACCAAACGCGATTTTATGAGTTCTCTGCCGGATGTTACTTAGTGTGACCAGCTCCTGTACTTCCTCAGGCTTCAAACGTCTGATGTGCACAGCATTAAAAAAAGTCCCCACAATTCCCATCCTAGAAGTAAAAAACTCCACAAATTCCAAGAAAACATGCTTGGATTCTTCTAACAAATTAGAAAGCACCTTCATAGGGAAACACCAAATATCATTAAGGAGCACTCAAATATATATCTAACACTTAAAAACTAAAAAAGAAGAAGAGAGCCATCCTAGGGACCAGTCATTGTGCCAAAGGCGCCCATAGCCAAGGAGATTCCGAGTACTATAGCAGCAGGTATTAGACCAGCCAAAATCCAAGCAACTATAGCTCTGCCCCAAGTGTCTGTGTGGCGAGTCTTAATGAAGTACCATTGAAGAATACAGCCAATACATGGAATTAAGCCCACTATGGCGTTAATCAGCTGTGTGACAAATACAGAACCAAAGGTCATTCTTTCGGGTGGAACATCGAGGAGTTTTAAGGCCAACCACAGAAAGAAGGCGCCTATGATGAGGGTCCCTAGGAAGACCCCAACCAAGAATGTTGGTGTGAGAAATAGAGACCACATGTCGCCATCCATTTCATTAACACCAAGATACTTTTAGGTTTTTCTGCTATATTGTACTTAAAAACGATTTTTATAGTTTATCTAATATAAAATATATATTCGAAAAGAAAGTCACATAATTTCGTCTAACCCAATCCCTAAATTCTTTCTGAATACTCCTCCTTATTCAAGATAATTAAAGAAAGAAAGGTAGACGCGCCAAAATGCTAGGAAACTTTTAACCCGATATTAGGGCTTGGATAAGCATTATTATATAAAATACCACATATGTAAGTACCAATGACCCAAACAGAACATTTTCTCTTGTCGTGATTTTCTCTGTCACAAGCAAACCACGTGCCGCGATAAATAGTACCCACATAGCAACTATGAAGGATAACATACTAATTTCCAGTTCTAGGTAGCCTAATATGCTGCTCGTAATCATCATTGTTCCCACGAAGATTATTGCGAGTAGTAAGCATGCTAGTATTGTTGCAAAGCCAAAATTCCTCTTGATCAGATACATCTTGGTCAATATCGAAAGGAATATCCACAGAAGTACGGCTATCAGAACCTCGGAGGGTATAAACATTTCTTCTCCCCAACTAATCATTCCTAACTGATAATATAATGTATATAAATCATTGTGAGACCACAACATTTCTATTTGGGTATCGCAATGTTCTCTAGCCACATTTAGATACAAATCGGGTATAGAGAGCTCGCAGAATCGAAAAAAGCTAAAATTATGTTTTCTAATGAAAGCATCTTGCCATTCATTCGAATTCTATTGTGGCGGGTGGTTTGCTTGTAATGTCGTATAGAACCCTACATACGTTCTCAATTTCACCTGTTATTCTTCTAGCTATGGTTTCTAGGAAGTCCCATGGAAGTCTAGCGAAGTCCGCTGTCATACCATCACTACTCATAACAGCGCGGATAGCTACTATGTATCCATATGCTCTCTCATCACCCTTTATACCTGTAGATTTTACGTCAAGCACAACTGGGAATATCTGCCAGAGACTCTCTGCTAGACCATACTTCTTAGCTTCTTCTTCCACGATCTTGTGAGCCTTTCTGCAGATCTCCAGCTTTTCCAGTGTTACTTCTCCTACGATCCTAACTAAAAGGCCTGGTCCAGGAAATGGTTGCCGCATATAGACATCCCTTGGTAAGCCAAGTTCCTTAGCAAGTTTTCTTACTTCGTCCTTGTATAGGTCGGCCAGCGGTTCGAGCTTTTTAAGTGTTCTTAATGTTGGCATCACGACATTATGATGGCTCTTAATTTTACTTGGTTTAGCCCCAACAGCTCCGCTCTCTATGCGGTCTGGGTATATCGTTCCTTGGGCTAGGAATAGGAGATCTGGGTCTTTCTGTTTGAGGTTTTTGGCGACTTCTTCAAGGATGCTTGCGTATATTTCGGCGAATACTCTTCTCTTTTCTTCGGGATTGGAAATACCCACCAGGTGCTCAAGAAATCTCTTAGAGGCATCGACGTATACAATATTTTCAAAACCCAATTCTCTTAGAAGCTCCCGTACTCTCTCTGGTTCTCCGTCTCTTAGAAAGCCCGTGTTCATAAAAACAACATATACCCTGTCACCTATTGCTTTCTTAAGTAGATATGCAAGAGTTGTCGAGTCAACACCCCCACTCACAGCCACTAAAACCTTGGCATCTCCAACTTCCCGTTTGAGTTCCTCTATTTTTCTCCTAGCTATTTCCTTCATCCTCCACGTCCTCTCACATCCACAGAATCTTAGAAAGTTATCCAGTATCTTTACCCCGAACTCTGTGTGCTCCACTTCTGGGTGAAACTGGACACCAAAAATCAGAGCTTCTGGGTTTTCATATGCGGCTACAGGGGCTCCCTCGGTTCTCGCTACTGTACGGAACCCTTTTGGTGGTTCTATCACTACGTCGCGATGATTCATCCAGACCTTAAACTTTTTGGGAAGCCCATCAAATAGTATATTATTTTCCACAATCCTTATCGTTGTGGCGCCGTATTCTCCCTGGATTCCCTTTTCCACATACCCACCCATCATATGGGCTACCAGCTGGTGACCATAGCATATACCGAGGATAGGGATTCTACGTCCGATCCAGCCTTCCAGCACGCTTTTTGGTATTTTTGGAGCCTTATCATCGTAGACACTCATGGGGCCACCAGAAAGTATTATTGCCTGCGCATCACCAATTTTGTGAGCATCCCAGAAGGGAACTATCTCCGAGTATACATTCAGCTCTCTTATCCTCCTAGCTATTAGATGGGTATACTGCGAGCCGAAATCCACTATTACAACTCGTTGTCTCATTAGGTGCACCGAAATTATGAGTTAATGATGCTTCTCCTCAATTCTATAAGAATAATATTGATCCACAAAAAAAGGTGATGTAATACATTGCGGGGAGGGCTTTCTGCTACTGACTAGAGCAAAGCTTAACGGAGAGAACAATCCCTCTTGCTTCTTTTTTATTGGTTACATATATTATTCCAAAACTTTTTCGGGAGAGCTAGCTGATACTGATGCGTCTGTCGTAGCATCCATCGCCTCCACGGTTAACGATTATACACGAACTTTCTTTAGAGCAAAGACTGTGACGATGATAGATATGGATAACCTCAGATTGCTAATAGAGTGCGGAGAAAAGATAAATGTGATGGTGTGCTAGTGGGAGCTGATAGTCCACTAAGTACAAATAGGGGGCCTCTCCAAAAATTGATAACCAAACTTGAGGAGTTAAATATCGCCAGCTATGTTGAATCGCTGGGCGATATCAGCGAAGCTGAGAAACAGGTTAAGGGCATAATAAAGGAAATCCTATTGCAGACTTTTTAGGGCTATTTCTTAGCTATCTCCCTATTTTTCCTCGGCATCGTAGAGCTCTTTTAGTCGGCCCTAGACTATAGTACTATACCAAATGGCTATATAGAAGATATCAATGCTTATACTTAGAGGTAACGCAAATTGTAGGTTTTCCTTAACCTTGTTTGATTACCATCATGACATCAATTTCGTGATCTAATGGTGGAAAAGCTATGCTTAAATACCTGCTGAAAACACCCAAGTTCTGGTTGATTATACTTATGTTTGGTTTGCCCCTAGTATTTATGGTTTCTGCTCCCCGAGCGATTACCCTTGTTGGTCAGGGAGCGACATTCCCAGAACCACTAATTATTGAGTGGATAGTACATTTTCAGAAGAAATACAACAACATAACTGTTGTGTATAAGGGTACGGGTAGTGGTGCTGGAGTTAAAGCTATTCTAAGCAACACAGTAAACTTCGCTGGGAGCGATGCGCCACTTAAGCTCTCCGAGTGGGAAGAAGCGAATAGGAGACATGGACCCATACTCCATATTCCAGAGGCAATCGGTGGTGTTGCTGTGGTATTTAACATACCTGGTGTCGATGAGCTTAATCTTACTGGTGATATTCTGGCTAATATCTATTTGGGGCATATAGAGTATTGGGATGATCCAAACATCACAGCGATAAATCCTAGAATCAAACTCCCACATGAGAGAATATACGTTGTTAAGAGGGCTGATTCGAGCGGAACAACATACATATTCACGGATTATCTTTCCCATGTAAGCTCAGAATGGGCTGAGAGGATAGGTAAGACAAAAGCGTTTATATTCCCAGACGAACTGGGAGACAGAGGCCTCGCAGGATATGGAAATGCTGGTGTGGCACAGGTAGTACAGCAGATACCCTACTCCATAGGGTATGTAGAATTCGCATACGCCGTGAAGGGAGAACTCAAGGCGGCGGCCCTAAAGAATAAAGCAGGAAAATTTGTTAAGCCTTCACTAGAAACCATCGCCGAGGCCGCAAAATACGCTACTAACCTACCAGACCCTTGGGAATCATGGCATAATGTCAGCATTGTTGACTCACCGGGGGAGTCCACATACCCCATTGTGTCCTTCACATATATCTTGGTGTATAAGTATCAGAAAGATAAAACCGTGTGCTCTGCACTTAAGACTTGGCTTAGATGGATCCTCACCAAGGGACAAGAATACTCGGAGGGGCTTCTATACCCAGAGCTCCCCCAGAACATAGTTGAGCTGGGCCTATCAGCTGTAAATGAGATCCAAGCAGAAGAGAACGCAGAGAGTGGTGCTCTGCTGGTTGGTGTCTCCCTATTTCTAATGATAGTTGCTCCACATCCTAAAGGTGTTTATAATGAGTAGAAACATATGGAATCTTGAAGAGTCCCCGCTGAAGAGACTTGTTAAGTTGGACCCTATCGAAGGAGTCTCCCTGTTCTTTAGTGTACTGCTTGTGGTTCTCACATTGCTCTTCATCGGGAAGATGATTATCTACAGTCTCCCAGTCTTTGAGAAGTTTGGAGCAGGATTCCTTGTGGGCACAGATTGGATTCCAAGGAAAGATATTTTTGGTGCTTTGCCATTTATCTGGGGTACTTTCATCACATCTTCAATAGCAATACTCCTAGCAGTAATAATAAGCTACGGGGCAGCATACTTCATTGTTGAGATAGCCCCGCCGAAAGTTAGGGAATTCCTATCATCCGTTGTTGAACTCATAGTGGCGATACCAAGCGTCATCATCGGTCTGTGGGGAATCTTCTATGTTGTCCCAGCCGTGAGAGGCCTCTTGAAACCAATGCTCTCACCATTAAGCTTCATACCCATCTTCAGTGGAGAAACAAGCGGGTACTCATACCTGTCAGCCATAATAGTCCTGACTCTCATGATAACACCTATCTCCACATCATTCATTAAAAACGCGTTGGAAAACGTGCCCATCGAACTTAAGGAGGCAGCATATGCTCTTGGAGCAACAAGATACGAAGTCTTCAGGGTTGTTTCAAAACCGCTTATAAGAAGAGCAGCACTCGCGGGGATAATTCTTGCATATGGAAGAGCTGTGGGGGAGACAATGGCTGTAGTTATGGTTATTGGCAACATACCAAATATCTCCATATCCCTCTTCAATCCCGGCTACACCTTGGCTGCGGTCATAGCAAACGAGTTCCTAGAAGCGACCTCAGTACTCCACATATCAGCACTCATAGCCCTTGGCGTCATTCTGTTTGCATGGTCATTGATTGTGAATATCCTCGCAATTTTGGTTCTTAGGAGGGTGAGTATGCGTTGAGAAGATCACTGAGAGGTATCATCGATAGACTATATACCGTTTTCGCAATCTTTGCCTTCTTGGTACTCATAATTCCACTACTACACATAATAATCTCAATAGTCATCAACGGACTCAGAAGATTCGATCTTGAACTAATCACAGCCACGCCAGGATCTCTTCTTGGTTCTGGGGGAGGAATACTCCACGCAATAGTAGGCACAGCTATGGTGGTTTTCGTGGCTATGCTTATAAGCCTACCACTTGGATTCTTCGCAGGTCTATACCTCGCAGAATTCGCAAAGGGAAAATTCGCGCATTTCCTCAGAACACTGATATCCATCCTAGCAGGAGTACCATCCATAATAGCTGGTGTTTTCGCCTACACAGTTATAGTTATCACATACGGCTTCTCGGTACTAGCTGGAGGCTTGGCACTCGGCATAATAGCAATCCCATATGTAGCTAGAAGCACCGAAGAAGCACTAGAATCCGTCCCAATGGAGATAAAAGAAGCAGGATTCTCTCTTGGGATAGAGAGATGGAAAATTGTGCTGTTCATCGATGTTGGGTACGCGAAGTCTAGGATAATAGCGGGGTTTCTCCTAGCTCTAGCAAGAGTTATAGGTGAGACAGCACCTCTCTTAGTCACAGTTCTTGGGGGAATAAACATACCTAGCAACATCCTATCACCAGCCAACGCAATCCCCCTCGTAATCTACCAGTACGCACTCTCACCCTTCGAAGTATGGCATAATATTGCTTGGTCAGCCGCCCTCCTACTTATGATAATTGTTTTGGTACTTAATCTTGGTGTTAGATATTACCTGAAAATTAAGATGATATACTAGGGGTGTGCCCGCGGTGGTAAGCATCAAGATGGAAGTAGAGGGACTAAGTGTCTGGTATAAGAACAAACAAATCTTGAAGGACATATACCTCTCAATACCCGAGAATAAAATCACGGCTGTGATGGGTCCCAGTGGATGCGGAAAGACGACACTGCTGAAGTCTCTTAACAGACTGATCGAAATCCACGAGGGATTCAGAGTTTATGGTAAGGTACTTCTCGACGGAAAAAACATATACGACCCAGATGTTGACCCGATGGAGATACGAGCAAGGATAGGGATGGTTTTTCAAAGACCGAACCCCTTTCCCCATCTATCGATCTATGACAATGTTGTCATAGGGCTTAAACTACGTGGAATCACGGACAAAAACTATTTGGATCACGTCGTTAGAGAAAACCTAGAAAAAGTTGGGCTATGGGATGAGGTGAAAAATCGGCTTAAAAGTTCAGCGGCGAGGTTGTCGGGAGGTCAACAGCAGAGATTATGTATAGCAAGAGCACTTGCTCTTAACCCCGAGGTTCTACTTTTAGATGAGCCCACATCAGCTCTGGATCCTTTAGCAACAGCAAAGATAGAGAACCTATTGGTAGATCTTAAAAAAGAATATACAATTATTATAGTCACACATAATATACAGCAGGCCGCCAGGATTAGTGACTATGCAGCATTCCTCTACATGGGTCAGCTCATAGAGTTCGGCGAAACGAAGGAGATATTCACGAATCCTAAGAATGAGCTTACTGAGAAGTATGTTGAGGGGAAGATAGGATGATTCAGAGAAAGAAACTCGCTGAGAAGATAAAGACCATCGAGGAGATGCTACTCAAAATCTATGCCATAACAGTACGGGGTGTTGAGGCTATAAAGAGGCTCCCAGATGAAGAGGCCTTTACGGTGATAAGGAGATCTGAGGAAGAAAGTGATGTAGTTAACTGGGAGATATTTGAGGAGGCGATAGCCACAGTCGCAACACAACAGCCGGCGGCAAAGGATCTTAGATTCATTGTTATGGCTACGACCATAGCCGCCATACATGAGAGAATAAATGATCTTGCTCTGGATATAGCCAAGGCCATCCGGAAAATCGGTGGTGTGCCGGATGACTTCGTAAAAAGTATAGAAACTGCTGTCAACACAATACTGGAGATGCTTGGTATCACGAGGGATGCGATGATGGCTCATAGCTTCGTTGGTATTCATGATAAACTAAGCAAATTAGACGACATCATCGATGAGACATTCAGCAATGCGATAAATGCTTTGGAGCACAGACCTGGAATCCCAATAGCAACTGTAACAAACATGGTTATGGTTCTCAGAGATCTTGAGAGGATAGGTGACCTCGTAGGGAAAATAGGTACTAGACTAATATACATAGAGACAGGAAAAATGGTGCCAATAAAGTAGAAAATCGAGAGGGCTCTACACAGCATTTTGTTTAAGTATAAACGCCAATTTTAGGTCGCAATGTTTTCTCCATTCCTCGCCATACGCGAAGTCTATGATTATTCTTCTGGTCTTTTCCAATGATATTGTTGCTCTGTGAATCTCAACTTTTTCAGATGTTTTCACTGGGACGTCGAGGATGTAAGTATCTTTGTCTACTCTCATTAGCTGTATTGTTTCGTTGCTTCTGTTTTCTATCTTAATAAAGTTCCCCTTGCACCATTTCTGAGTTTCGATGAGTATTAGTGCTTCTCTGAGTGTGCAGGCTATATCCTCCACATAAACATCACAGTCATCGAATGATACTGTGAGTTGTGGTAGGTCTAGCTGTTCGCTTAGCGTTATGGCCTTATTTATTTTTCCTACGAGCTCCTCCTTGTTTTTCGCAATTAGTAATAGCATTGCTGTGTCCCACATAGTTCTTACGGCATACATCCCCATGCCGACTCTCCTCCATGTAGCCTCACTGATATTCTCAACCTCAGTTCTGATTTCCATCAACGCACACCACCAGCCATCTACTTCCTCCATGAAGTATATCAGCGCTACGGTTTTTCCTTCTTTTGTGATTTTCATGAGCCACCTCAACGATTCATGTTGTATGGAGTTGAAGATTTCCGCTAGTACTTCGTATATTACCATGAGATTGGGATCTATATCAGAAGCCTCAATAGAAGCTCCTAGTGTGCGTCTTAAAGCCTTTTCTGCGACACAGTATTCAAAATCTTCTTTTGGTAAAGAAGACGAGTATGTAGTCTTCTCAAATCTTAGTGGAGGAGCTACCATATGCGTTTCAACAGAAGCTTCTTCTACAAACATCTTCTCTTTCGGAAGCTCACTCCTGACAGCTATTTTTCCTATGTGCTTTAGAGCTGTACATACCGCTGAGATTGTCGGTGCGTATATCTCTGGTTTGTCTGCGATCGTAAATGTGTAGTCCAAGTACAAACCTAGGTTCCTTAGGAGCTTCGTAAATTCTGGATCTATCCTCAGAACGTCATATAGGAATGACCCAAGTCTCCATGTGCTAGGTGCTTTCTCCATGAATATCTGCTTAAGGTTGTCCGCTATTAGCTTTAGGTTTTCTTCGCTTTTTCTGTATTGGGCCGAGTGTACCTCTATTATCTTTGAGAGAGCATCTTTGATTCTTCCTGCATCTAAGCCCTCTGGGTAGTATACTTTTGCTTTCTCTTCACCAACTACTATTAGAACAACAAAGTCGCTGAGCAGCATGATTTTATCGAGGAAATCCTGTGAGGTTTTGTCAGCATCAAGTATTAATGCAACCACAAACTTGGGAACTAAGACCCTTATTGGGAAGGCGACACCACGCTCCCGTTTGGCTTCAATCCTCAAGTCATATAATAATCTGAAGAATTCTAGAGGGGTTTTTGCCCAGAAAAGCGGGTAATTCTCATCCCGATAGATTACTTCGCGGATCTCATTACTCACTACTCGCGCTAGGTACGCCATGACAAGTAGTTTTCTAGATGGCCTAAATTCCTTGGCATATACCTGTGATACAGCCAGGACCATCTCGGGATAATACTCATAGTTTATATCATCATCAAAGAAGAGGCTATGGGGAAGATACATCCTTAGATGCGAAACAACACGAAGTGGGTTGTCTCCTCGGACTCCGCAGGTTTTTGGTATTGAGTATAGTAGCGTTACTGTATCTATCAGAATTTCCTTCCTACTGCGAAGCTTCCTAGTTGCCTTGCTACTCAGGAAAGAAACTATCTTTCCTACAGTGTCCTTATCAACCTCAAATAGCTCTAGAAGCTGGTTTGGCTCCAATATGAACCCCAAAAAATATATAATGGTATAGGATATAGACCATTTATATGCGATTATCGTAGAGTGATAGTATCTCTCAGTATTTATTCGATAATTATTTGAAGAGCTTTATTTTAGATCATCAAAGTTTGATATAGCGAATTTTCCGATCTCCTTTGAGTGTACCAAGACATCGATCTTATGTTGACCTCGGCTAAGTTTGATTCCATTTACGATGAACTGTATTAATTCACCAACAGCGACTATCAGCGGTTTAGATGGAGATATGTCAGTGTTCCTAATTCTCCCAGAGCTTGTTACCAGTAGTATTTTGTCTTCTGGTACTGATTCCCCATCGATAACGACCTTGAAGGGTGCAATTACTGTTGCTGGGCCATATGGATTTCTCAGAGCGAAGGCTATTCCATTTGGAGCTGAAGATAGGCTTCCTTTCACGTATAGTGTTGAGAAATCTATGCTTGGAGCAGGCATTGTTGTTGGTATTGGTATGGAAGCCACTCTTGGCATCATCTGTTTTGCTTCTTCCACTTGCTGCTGCGCTTCTCTAGGGGATTCCAAGGTTTCTCCTCTCCACAGGGAAACTCTCTCAATCGTGATTTTTATTTCTTTTTTTGGGTTCACCTTCGCATAGATATACTTTTCCTCTTTTGGGAGAGCTATTGTGTTTCCTATTGTTTCTATGTATCCCTTGGGTATAGTTTCTATCCATCTTGCGAATATAAGTGCTAATTCGCCACCAGTGATTTCCCGGTCTATTGGTTCTAGGTTCATTTCTTCTTGCATCTTTCTATTCGCTATCTCTTGGGCTATCCCATATACCGCTCCACTAGCGCCATAGTAGGCCACATTCTTAGCGATAGAAACTATGGCACCAAATAGCCCCGGCTTCTTTTTCTTTTTGGCGACAAAGACAAATCTGAAGAACCCCGTGCTCCCTATCGGCTCGACTATTTCGTGTACCTCGAATTTTTCTTCGCTATCTTTAAGCTTCTTATACGCATCCGACAAGCTTTTAATAAGTTCAGATGTTTTCATTTCTTACGCCTCAGACAGTGATTTGATGCCATGAAAGTTGTTTTGGGATCAAAGAAGCCGATTAGCCTCTCTGATCCCTCTCCATACACAAGAGCATTGACCATTATTAAAAACATGTCATTATTGGTGATGTAAAGTGATGGCAAATCTAGGTGGTATAAAGTATGATAATACGACCATCGGGCTGTGGTTTCTCTATGAGGTTCATACATTACCAGTACTTAGTGTTACCATAGATGTTTGCTTATTAATATCCATTCTATCAGTGTTTATAGGTGTTTGTGTTGGGGATTGTTTTTGGTTGTATTGCTCCTCATGGGGATGAGATCGTATCTGAACTCGTCGGAGAGCTCGATGAGGAATCTAAAATATTGGCCGATGCTATGGAGACTCTAGCCTATAGGCTACTCCTAAAAGAACCTGATGTTATTGTTATTGCTACTCCTCATAACCTACGTATCTATGAACACATAGGGATCATTGCAACATCCTATGCTAGTGGCATTTGGATTGGCGAGAATGGAGCAATATCTGTGGAAGCCACTTGTGATAGGGATTTCGCCCATTGTTTATATAACAGATCAAAGAATGTTGGTATTCCAGTTGTCCTTGTAAACTTCGGCACAAGCGAGGGTAAATACTCAAACATGCCCCTCGACTGGGGAACAATAATTCCACTATGGTTCGTAGCTAAAAAATACAGCGAGCAGGGAGCTGAACTCCCAAAGATCGTTATGGTGACACCATCGAGGGAGATACCATGGGATAGCCTAGTTAGATTTGGCGAGATCATATATGAGGTCTCTAAAGAGATAAATAGAAAAGTAGCGTTCATAGCTAGTGCTGATCAAGGACATGCACACGATCCGGAGGGACCATATGGTTATGATGAAGCGTCCAAGGAGTATGATAAATATGTACTGGAGATAGTCCGCAACAATAGGTTAGATCGTCTATTGGAGCTTGATCCCCACTTCGTCGAGAGAGCAAAACCAGATAGCTTGTGGCAGATGCTTATTCTCTATGGAGCAATAAGAAAAACAGACCTCAGAAACACACTTGCTGTATATGGTTGCCCAACGTACTATGGTATGCTTGTAGCTGTGTTCGAGTAGGTGTTCTAAATGCAGATAAGAAAACTACTGGAGACAAATGTTGGGAGAGCTAGAGGAAGGAAAATCCTTTTGGTTTCTGAATGCATAGCTAGTGACCGTCCAGAGATCCTAAGACAGTTTGAGGACGAATACATATTTCTCAGTGTATGCCCGGAGGCGCACCACATAAACCACATTGGGTACAAGTTACTGTCATTCATCAAATACTCCGATGTAAAACACATAGCGGTGCTCACCGTTGAGGGATCCTATCACTGTATACAACTTCACCACCTGCTGGAAGACATAGCTAAACACTTTGCGGACATTGAAGCAAAACACTACGTGTTCACTGGAGGAAAAATATTTGAGATTAGCAGAAAAGCAGTTAATATTTCTCGCCATTTATTGAAGGTAGAGAAGCAAATAAAACGAGAAAAGCAGCCAGAAAACGAGAAATAGTTGGCGCAGAGGTCGTAGATAATTTATACTGAAAAATAGGAGGAGACCACTCAGGGTCCCCATTCAATATATGGAAGCTCAATATTTGCTTTGTCAGCGTATTCATAAGTCTCCAAACCATAGTAGTCATAGGTTCCAGACTCGTCGGCCAATTTGAACATAAACGCTATTACTCCCGAGCCGGTCTTATAATCCGCAACTTTGTCGCCGGGTATTGTTATGGTTAACCAAGATCCAGCCTCAAGCTGAACCGAACCCACTTTGATTCCCGTCTGATATAGGTTCCAATAATATGTGACATCTCCAGGATCGTCTGGGTTTTGTGGGTCTCCTTGTGGTTCTGGTGGTAGTTCGCCAAAGTCATTTATTAGGTAGATCTCCAACTCTCCGGGAGAACCTTCCTTTATTATGCAGTATATCTTCAGTGTTATGTCTCTGCCATTCCAATCTGAGATATTGAACCTCATTAGGCCTCTCGATATTGTTTGGTGTTCCCCGCCTTTCGCTCCTCCTATAAGCATACCCTCTCTCCTCCACCCCATATATACCCAGCTATCGGCCCATAATCCCTGAGAATATATACTACCCCATCATCTGCGCCCTTGGCTACATATATCTTTATCTTACTCTTCCAGGTAGTGGCGAAGTATATTCCTATGATAAGTGCTACTATTACCGCCGCTATTATCAGCGTGAGCACGGCTTTTCTCACAACTACCACCGAAACTTATTAAAATGAGGTGCTGATATGAAAGAACAATACGATGATTCTTCTTTATATAAGTTACTTTCATAATTCAGTCGCAGAACTGGTTTTGTTGGTCGATTTTGGCGGCTCCTAGCACACAACGATAAATATTGGAGAGATCATATAGGCAGGCAGCGCCAGGCAAAAAAGAGAAACGGAAATAGAAACAACTAAAAACTTGCCGATAAGCACTCAGAACAAGAGGAGATAGGAGGAATAGTAGAGGCAATAATGGGGGATGCCAGAGGAAGAGAGAGGAGCATCCAGGAGATGAAGAGCCATGATAGGATGTTCCTGACAGTTGGTAGTGTGACTTACAGCCTTTATAGGTTGATGTTTCCGTACGGTATGTGGTTGGGGAATTGGAGTGTTGATAAGCAATTGTTCTCTTGGGTCATAACCACCTAACAGTGAACCGGAGAAACACACACCAACACTATATATCCCCTATTTTCTTTACTTTAAAAACGTCAACCTATAAAGGCCATAAGTCACACTACCAACTATCTGGGATGTCCTATCAAGAGCCATCAGCCTAGACTCAAAGCAAAAAAACAGAGAACTACTCGAATGTGTAGAGCACAGCCGATACAGAATGCATGTGTTTTCTCGAATATGCAGAATGCATTGCGAGGCGAGAAGCATTTAATGGCTCCCGCGAGAAGCCGCATAAAACTGCATAGGTATTGTACATGTTTTTCGTGTTTTGTTGGTTAGAATGAGGATGGGCTTATCTTCCAGCTTTTTTGGTTTCTGCTTCTCTTTTTTGCCTGGCGCTGCCTGCCTATATGATCTCTCCAATATTTATCGTTGTGTGCTAGGAGCCGCCAAAATCGACCAACAAAACCAGTTCTGCGACCTAGCTTGCTTGTAACTGGTCTACAGAACTCGCCTAGACAGATGCGGAGTTACTGGCGACGCTTATTGCAACGAAATTCAATTACTCTCATTTTAAATATAAATTAGGATTTTTTAAATAGGGAGTATCAAATATTATATTCATAAAAACTTGGGTGTCTTTATGAACAGCTTGAAAAACACATTTATATTCATCGTTTCTGATACTGGTGGAACTCCTATTCTTAATGTACCTGAAATTCCTTCTGATAGAATTAATATCCTGTGCAGCATGGCCAGCGCTATTGATGGTATAGCCAGTACAATTCAGGAGGAGGGAGTCAGCATTGGAAGTATTCATATTGGTAATCAAAAATTGCTACATATGAAAAGAAAGAAGCTCGTTTTTCTTCTTGTTCTACCCAAGGATATAGACACCGATACCGCCCTTAAGATGCTTAGAGAACTTGCTGAAAGGTTTATAGAGCTATTTGGGGAGGATCCCGATGAGGCGAAAAGTGTGGCTTTGTTTGATCCCAATACTGCTGAAGAATTCAAAAGGGGTGTTATAAGCGTTCTCATGGAAGCTGCTAGGGAGCACGCTCCAGAACATTTTGATATGCTTCTGGAGGAATTATTTACAATGCTCAAGAGTAGGGGTGCCGATGTTTCCGGGATATCAGCCAAATTTGTGCCGGCCAATGTACCTTTCGTTGCTAGGGAGCATGATATCTCTAAAGTTAGGGATGATCTTGATTCTAAAATTCTCAGTATTTGCGACGGAAGAAAGACTGTTCAGGAGATTGCGAAGGAGCTTAACATTCCAGCATCAGAAGTGTATAAGAGATTGGCTAAGCTTAATAAAAAGGGATATATTAAATGGAAAATAGTTTATCGGCTTGTTGTGTAGGTGTTCCTCATGGGGTTTAAGGGCCGGATTGCATGGAGATTTATTGCAGAAAAAATAAACGCAGTAGTTTTGAGGTCTATGGTTGCAAGTATTATTGCTATCCAACTCAGCTCAGGGAAAACACCACGAGAGATAACACAATACCTCAAGGATTTAGGTAGGCTCATGGGAGAATGGATTTACAGGCATTATCTCGAAATCGGAAAAGCCAGCTCAACTATTGCCGACTGGAGCAAAGATTTTAACTTAGGCTTTAAATTCTTCACGGGAAAAGAATTCGATGACATTTGGTACGAAGTTTCTAATGACGGCAAGCACGTTGAACTGCATATGAGGATATACGATAATCCTACCTCCAGGGGGCTACAATCTCCCTCGAGAGAGGTTAAAATCGATTCTTGGGTTGCAGGTGTTTTTGAGTGGATAGAACAAATGAGGATAGAGGAGTGGGATGCTGAGGAACTCACTGTTGACGAGATAAAATGTAGGGCTGCAGGCGATCCCTATTGCGAATTCGTTTTCAAAGTTAGACTGAGAGACAAGGGGGCTGAGAGGGTTCTGCATGTTTTGAAGCCGGGGACGACTATCGTCAAGGGTTCGAAGAAGCCTAGAGTGAAGTCAAAATAGTATCATTGCGCATCCCACTTCAATTCTACGCCTCCACAAAAATCTGCGTTGATCTGGAACCGCTTCTAGAGCCAGCTTACTAGTTTCTTCTTTTTGTGATACCTCCATCATTCTTCGATATCTCCTTCCCTAGTTGATTGTTGCAAGACTATGCAGGACAAAAAGGTGTTTAAAAGTGAGAATTGGTGTTTAGGACACTATATTCCTCTGCGCCTTCGTTTCGGCTATTCTGCCTAGGAAAACCACATCCCTTCTTTGCATTATGGGAATTGATATCTGCTTTACCTTTTTTTGCCCTCTTAGAGCAGTAGTATAATGTCCCGGCGAAGGTAGCGAGCCCGATTGCTATTGGTATTAGAAGAAACATTAGGCCGATACCATATGGATTCAAGTCATATATCGTAACCACTCCGTAGTATATGAGGAATCCTAGGGGTACTGAATTTATGGCTATTATCTCGGACGAAACAGCTAGCATATAATCTTCTCTTAGGATGTTGACAGAGTATATAAAACCGTGCGAACCAGTCCACCTATATGGAATTATTTCCTCATTTCTTTCTAATGCTTTTTTGTATCGGTAATAGCCAACAGGAATAAAGAAATTGATTAGGGCGACCACAGCTACGACCAGATATATTACGGAAATCTTTGTACTTGGCCCATGAATTGTAAATACCGGCTCTGGAACCAAAAGATAAAACCAGAAGAGAACTGCACCGAATATCCCATAGAAAAGCAAAAGCAAAATGAACCAACGCATAATATTCACCGAAAATTGCGATATTTGTAATTCATAAGTTTTGGTTACTTTGTCCTATCTAACCTAGCTCTAAAAAATGATATATTATTGGGACAAATCTATTGGTGTCTTACCAAGCTTTTTAGCGATAAGCCTTATTGCTTCGTGACTCATTATTACTACGCCTTTTCTGACGGCTTCTGCGATGGCCAGTGGGTCTGCATCTTTAGCAATCGCAATAACCTTTGCTTTTCCATACTTTCTGGCTCTTTTTAGAAGTTTTGTGATTTCCGACTTAGTTATCTGTCCTATCTTTACCTCCCCCACAATCATCTCACAGTTTGTTTGATGTGCAACGAAATCCATTTTTTCTCCAGCTTCTATGCGATCAATGGGATCTATAACAAGCCTATTCGTAGTTCCGAAGAAATATTCCTCTCCTTCTATGATTATCCTCCTCCTTATGCTCCCTAGTAGCTCCCTTATGTAGGACTCATATGTTATCCCTAATGATTGCATGAGAAGATCGATTCTTCTCCGTCCCGTTGGAGGATGCCTGCCTGCTAAAAGCCACTCTCTTAGCAGTGGATAGCTGATATTGTTGCTTCTTGTGATGACACCAACTCTTCTTAGATCGGATAATATATTTAGTATTGTATTATACTTCAACCTCGTTAGGTTGCTTATTTCTTTTGGTCTCTTACCTTCCGATAGGCACTTTAGTACTCTCAGAATAGTTGTTTTGTCCCACTTCATATATGACGCAACGAAGTTTAGGTATGATTCAAAGAATTCATCGAATTCTCCCCTGACAAGTGCTTGTTTTACTCTGTTAACAACTTCTTTTTGGTCTATTCTGCTCTCACCAGCAAATAGTCCTACTAATATCTCTAATATTTTTGGTACGCCACCAGAAAACTCAGCTAATTTCTCCACCGCAACCTCGGTATAACCTATCCCCATAGATTCCAATAATTTTTTGGCAAGCTCTTGTGAGGATGGCATGTCCAGTGGTTTTATTTCCAATCTATGAAACAGCTCTAAGAACGCTCTATCCGCCTTACTATATTCCTCAAAAAGAAACCCCGCACTTGTGATGATCACAATGAAAATACTGTTGTTTGATCTCTGGAGGAGCTCTCTCAATTTCCATAGTAGTCTTTGCCGGGAAATCTCAGCGTTTCTTCCTCTCAACTTTGAGTAGTTTTCTATAAATCCGTGTAGCTCGTCGAAAACCACTACTATATAGTCGAACTCCGCGCAGGCATCATTCAATAATTCGAAAGCATATTCGAGCATCCTGAAATCATCATCAAGAGGCGAATCATATAAACCCCTGTACCTATCCAGAACATTTCTGCTCACACCAAGCTCCTCCAAAGAGGAGAAAATCGCCGAGAAGATGTCCGATCCAGAGACCATACTGGAGCAATCTATGTATACTCCTACTTTACCCTCAAGGAATTTTTCCACGAGTGTTGACTTCCCTACTCTTCTAAGACCATAAATCAGCACGAAGGTTTTTGTTCCAGAGAGCCTAAGTTTGAGCAGGCTCTCTAGCTTTTCTAGCTCTTTTTTCCTGTCAACAAAGACCATTCGAATATCACCTATCTATATTATAAACCATATGGTTTATAAAACATATGGTTTATAATTCTAGTAGGGGACTCAGCAAGTAGTATCTAGGTTTTCTAAGCATTCATGGCTGGAGCTACCATATTTTCCCCATCATACCAACATAGCTTAATATCTCCAAATTCTAATATTATCCCATGGGTGTCTTCTGTGAGTTTCGCCGAGAAACTTTCCATTTTGGAAGCAATAGTTAAGGTTCCAACCTACGCCGTAGCTGGTTTTACTCATAGGAAACTTATCTATGTAACAACACATGAGGGAGTTAGGAGTCTTTGGCTCCTCGACATAAAAAGTGGGTATAAAAAGAAAATTGCTGAAGGTATCTGGAGTGTTGGGGACATTATCCCTAGATCTCCATATGTTCTCTACACTAAAGATGTCATGAGAGGACGCGAACAGCATAGGGCCTTTATATATAATGTAAGAAACGACGAAACCATAGAGGTCGAATCTATGCCTCCGCAACGCATTGGGGGCTCAGCGTTTGATGGAAATCTGTTCGCTGTTAGCGGTGCTACCCAGAAGTCCCTCTTAATATGGAAAATCAACGTTCATGGCGAGGCAGAGATTGTATATGACACCAACAAAGCAATATTTGTAACAAGCATCGAAAAACACATAGTAGGCGGAATAGGCTTTCTTAGTGGAGACCCAAAAGCAATGGAGATGTTCTTCTTCGACATGAAGACCCAAGAATTCAGAGTGACGACCCCTAAAGAGGGGTCAACTAATAAAGCCCCACGCATAAAAAATGGTAAAGCCCTATTCGCAACCTCGGCGCTTGGAAATGACAGACTACTTCTCTATGATATAAAAACAGATCATATCTGCGATGTAAACCTCAGGTTTCCCGATTATAACCCAGACAAGTACCCTCAAATCCTCAGCTACGATTGGCTACCAGACGGAAGAATATGGCACATAGCTGAGCGCGAAGGAAGATCAAAAGTATTTGTTGACGGAAAACTAGCGAATCTCCCAGAGGGGTACCCAGTAAACGTTGTGATGGGAGACAACAAACTCTACGTTACCTGGAGCTCATTAGCAAAGCCCACAAGAATCCTCGCGGTTGATATAAAAAATGAGTCAATCGAAGAGGTGCTTGCTGATGATCTTCCAGAAGAAATAAGAAGCTCCCTAGGAGATATAAGATTCATAAGATACAGGTCCTTTGATGGTCTCGAAATACCTGCGATTGTTGTTGAGAGCAAAAAATTTGGGAAGCCGGGACCAACAATAGTATATGTACATGGAGGACCATTCGCACATATAGCTGACTCATGGAGCATAATGATCACATCCCTAGTGGCATTGGGATTTCATGTTATTGCTCCAAACTATCGTGGCTCAACTGGCTATGGCGAGGAATTTAGGAGACTAATCATAGGGGATCCCGGGGGAGGAGAACTTATGGATATAGTCCACGCTAATAAGTGGGTAAAGGAAAGCGGATTGGCTGACAAAATAGCGATAATGGGCTACAGTTATGGAGGATATATGACCCTCCTAGCAACGGGGAGACACCCAGACATCTGGGATGCAGGAGTTGCTGGGGCTGCGGTTGCAGATTGGGAGGAGATGTATGAGCTAAGTGATGCTATGTTCCGTAATTTCATAGAAGTCCTCTTTGCGGGTAAAAGGGAACTCTACAAGGAAAGAAGCCCAATAACATACGTGAAAAATGTAAAGGTTCCGCTATGCATAATACAGCCCCAGAATGACACAAGGACACCCCTAAAACCAATATTAAACTACGTTACTAGGCTAATGGAGTATCAAAAGACATTCGAACTACACGTTATACCCGACATGGGACACGCAATTGTGAGAATGGATGACGCTATAAAGATTCTATACCCAGCAATAATATTCCTCGAATCCAAGCTAAAACAGCAATGAATCGTATATCACCATTTTAACTTTTTAATGCTAATACCATATAATTTGTATGAGGCCTATCTATCAACACTGTTTATGAAACAAAGTTGGTTGAGAATACATTTAATGCGATGACTCCCTCTGGGGGAAAGGATGAGAATTTTCTTGTATATTTTGATATTATCTTTGTTGACTTTACCTATAGCCTCAGTAGATCATCATCACATGACAAACACTTTGCATTCTAAAGAAGAATATAGCATTCATCCCCAAATTTCTAGTATAAGCTGGTCTTCATGGAACGCTAAACGGAGCATTTCTTCTCACCATTTTCGCCCACTGATAAGTATACGTGGATCTGCTTTACATGCCAGAAATCTTTCTGATATGATTTTCCATTACTATTATAAGATGGAAAATCCTTGGCCCTACACACCAAACATGACAGTGGAGTGGGCATTCGATTTTGCCGATGCCGAATATAAATCTTTCCTACAACTGAAATCCTCTAACTACGGGTTATCCTTCGTGACCATATCCTACCTTGCATACACATTTAGGAACGAAACCTATATCTCTGATGCCGAGGAATATTGGGAGTGGCTCTATGAGAAGCATGTCAACAAAACAACACTATTTATGAATAAATCTTCATCAAGCGGCTTTACGGCAGATCTAGGCTTCCAGTGGGTAGGATTATATTTGCTGTGGCTAACTACTAAGAAGGATATCTATCTAAACAACCTCACACTCTCTCTTAGAAATTATCAGGAGATAGTATTAAGAAGAGTAGGTATACCTCTTGGACTGAAAAATATATTTACCTATGCGTGGAGAAATTCGTCAGGAGAACTTGTAGTTGCATTAAATAATGGCTCCGCTCACTATATGGGCTGGGGGTTGGGAGACGGCTTAGCGTTGCCAATAATTTTTGCGGATATCGCCAGTTTAAATAAAACTTTGCTAGCTGAATGTATTAACCGACTTCTAAAGGTGATTAAGAAGGATGATTATGCTGGAATACACGAGGCCGTAAAGGTTTATTACTACAATGAAAGTGGAAAGATAAGATATTCGTACGTCCCCTATGATCTCTATGGCCCAAGAAAGATCCACCAGAAATTCCTGCCATTCATCTGGGCGAATCTCACATTATTTGACCCAGACGTAAACTCTATTCTAAGGGGTTACGCCAAAAAACTTTTCTCATACTATTATAGGAAGGGGGCCAAGGCGATCAAATATCATCCAGCATCTTCTTTGGTTGTATGGTATCTGATGATAGGCGTTCCTCTTTCATCATTGATTCTGAATAATAGTCTGGTAAATGATATACTAAATGCGACTTCAAACCACTTAATAGTTTGGACGGGGAAGCCGAATCAAAACGCTCCGCTAAGCTGGTGGGTCGAGTTCCCTCATAATGAAATGCACGCCAGGAAAGGAGATCTATATCCCAATGGAGGATACTATGATTCTGAACCAAGCACTTCCGAAATCCGTATTTCGGTCACTATGATAGACTATATTGGCTTAGAAATAATGTCTTGGCTCACAAAACGTTGGTGGATTCCCCTATCCCCACTTCTCTACAATCTCATCACAAAGATATACCAGGTTAATGTGAGAGCCGATGGTTTCTACGGACTATATAAGTGGGGAGCATGGCGCAACTTACCTCACTTTGCTTGGAGGGGAGGATACAACATATTTGTTCTCTACGGAGGCGGTGCTCACCCACTAGGCACCCTATCTCTGATGGACTTACTGAAGTACCAAACAGATCAAGGGATTCTTGGGTGGACAATTTTCTCTCCGCTAAACCAATCCTTCTTGGGATATGGAGACTTCTCAGTCAACTTAACAAATATTTACATACCAGCCGATAGACCCTCATTCATATTTGTCCCATCTAATTATCATATCAGAGCTGTGAGGGTATGGCGGAAGGATGAAGGAGGATCATTATGGCTTTACAGAGATAATCCATCCCCACAACTATTTTCCTTCTCTGGATTCTATAGGAACGGCTCAGTAAGTAGATACGGGATAGGGGGCTGCTTTGGAGCGACTAGCGATAATGTCGTTGTCTTCAACCCCTTATACCAAAATAAAACTGATGCTGACTACACAATTATCAATATTACCATAGAACTATCCGACGATTTTACACCCATAGACTCATATGAGATACCTCCCAACTCAACATTTAGTTATGCTTTTAATCTAACCTATTGGAGGCTATGGGATCCCCTATCCCCTCAATCGGATCCTGATATGGATAAGGTACCAGCAAAATACGAGGTACTATTTATGTCTAACCCCTACGATAATGATACCGATGATGATGGTGTGGTTGACGGCGAAGAGATCTACTTCTTTATAAACCCAGTCAGCCCAGACGCTGACTGCGACGGCTTAACGGATTACTTTGAGATTTTTGGTGCCAAGAAATGGAGCTCTATAATTCCCCATGAGCTCGACCCAAGGGAGGCATACTCATATAATTCAACCTATTCAGATTTCTTCTATGGTTATGTCTTAGAGAATCAAACAGATAAATTGGCGTCATGGGACGAACTAAGGTTCAATGAAACTGAATATCGTTGCTCCTTAGACACGGACGGTGATGGAACCAATAACTATCAGGAGTATATCAGAGGAAGAGACCCCTTCGGCCCAGATAAATGCGTCATAAAGATCTATAACCCAGAAAATAACTCTTTCCTAACGGATATCTTTAATCTTTCATTTTCAACAAATAACGCAACAGAAACCAAACTCTATATCGATGGCGAGCTTCTCTACAACTGGAGCTTTCGCGACAACATCACGGTCGAAATAGACTCAAGAGACTGGAATGATGGTTGGCATAACATAACTATCTTTGCTATGTGGGACGCCACCGCAGATAGGTCTACCATCTGGGTGTACTTTGATAATACCAGACCAAGAGTAATTATCAATGCTTCTAACATAACAAATGGGACTCTGTACTCTGCCGAATCAAGCCTATTTCTTAATATCTCAGTACAAAATGAGGATAGAGATAGTTTTAGAAACATAAGCCTTTACATCAATGATACTCTTACCATGGAAAATACCGCCTTTTGTGATTACTACTATTTCGTCATTAACCTCTCCAACATGGATACTGGCTACTGGATCATCAGAATTATAGTTTTCGATAAGGTTAACAGTTCCTCCTCCCTCGAATACTTGATTGGAACCTATTCTGACCTCGAACTAAGCATCGTTAAGCCCAGCAATAACTCACTTGTAAACAGATCATTTGAACTCCTACTGGATGTCGGTGACTGGATCAACAATAGGATCTACGTATTCATCAACGACACTCTAATTTTTGAGAAGAGCAACACTCCTGGACTGCTATCCCTCCCTATTAATACCGATGCTACAGACGGAGAAAAATTGGTCCTAAATGTAACTCTCCAAATAATCTTCAGAGGGGAAATAAAGAATCAAAACTCTTCATGGATTATCGTGATCGTTGACGACCCCCTAATAATCAGCAATATCTCTGGCATTCTCAACGAGACCCTATATTGCTCCAGCGAATTCCCAAACATCAACATTAAGCTGACCCTTGCTAATGTGACTTATGAGACCTTCAGAAATGTAAGCATATTCATAAATAATTCGCTATATTCATACAATGATACGTTTGGCAGCTTCTATTTATTCACCATAGACCTCAACGACGTGAGTTCTGGGTATCTCACAGTAACCATAAAGGCATATGAATCCAAACATATTTATGCTTTACGATACATCATTGGAGTCACACACTTCTATCCGCAAGCCAATCTTTTATGGCCAGAGAATAATAGTTTTGCCTCTGGAGAAATTATCGTAGAATCGGAAATCACGACGGATTGGATGCTTACCCAATTAGTGTTATTATTTGATGACAACATTCTTTATACTTCGAACTGTTCGAGCAATACTACGATAAAATTTGAGCTAAACACATCAATGTATACCGACGGAAAACACTTAATAATGTTTGTGCTCCGATCGATATTCCTAAATACCACAAGGTACAACACTACCTATCGATACATAATCATAGTTGATAACACCCCGCCAGAAGTAGCATTAAAGTATAATGTTTCCACCAACGGCGTTTTTATAATTGTTTGGAGTGATTCGAATCCCGACCACATCGAAGTTACAGTGGACAATACTACACTAATTTTCAATAACTCAATAGTCGTGGTAAATATTTCCAATGACGGCTTATACGTATTGCGTGCAGTAGCGTATGACAAGGCTGGAAATCACCGAGTTGAATACTTTAGAGTTGGTGTGGATATAAAGGAGCCCAAAATCATACTAAACCTCAATACTAACGGTACGGTGTCTATTATTGTATATGAAGCAACACTGCTCTATTACGAAGTATACATCAACAATGATAGTTTTGGGAATTACAGAAGAAACATAACCCTCAGTATCAATGAGGGTATATATGATATAAAAATCTGTGCATTTTCCTTAGCCCATACCTCAAGTCTAGAAAAACATATCATCTACGATATCACGGCTCCCTCACCAACCATTAATGTGAGTGTAAATGTATCTCATAACCAAATAATTATTGTTGGCGCTGCTACCGATAATATTCGCGTAAAGGAGGTATATCTATACATCTCAGGTATTCTGGTATTGAGAGGCACAAACAATGTTACTTATAGTTTAGAAGCAGATATACCTACTGATATAATAAACATCACCCTAACCGCCGTGGATCTGTCCAACAACTCAGCGTCAAGAACCATATTATATCGCGTCGATCCAGATAGCGATGGCCTAACAAATCTTGAGGAGATAAATCTAGGTACAAACCCCCTGAATCCCGATACTGATGGCGATGGTATCATTGACAGCAAAGATGCTCTACCTACATTTAATAACAATGTTCTTATTTTGCTTATCGCAATCGCGATTGCTTCTAGCATAGGAGGCACACTAACATACATAAAATTCAAAAAACGTAGCCACTCAAGAAGCCAAAATCACATCACATAGTATCAGCACATAGGAATATTACAAGGCGCAAGACAAATATTGAAAGTTCTAGCAACAAAACATTTTATTTTGGGTACCAAATTAAGTAGTATTCTATATTATATATCGAGACGGCCTTTTAGTGCAGAACGGTGCTCCTCGTGGTTCTTGAAGTTATCATCTATGGCGGAGCTGGGGAAGTCGGAGGCAATAAGATCCTTGTGAGTAATGGCGAGGACTCAATACTCCTCGATTTTGGGATCTCATTTGAGAAAAGCTCTAGGTATTTCGGTTTTCCTAGGCCACAGCCAAAGTCGATAGATCAGCTCATTCAGCTGGGTATAATCCCCAGAATTGACAATATTTATTCTCAAGGTGTTGAAAGTCTAAGCGGAAACTTTGATCTTGACCCAGAGCCACCGGTGGATGCTGTTTTCATTTCTCATGGCCACTTAGATCATATGGGGTATATCTCGCTTCTCACTAGAAAGCTAGGGATTTTCATGGGTGAGTGCTGCAGGAATATTTTGGAGGCTCGAAAGGCAACAACATGGCGCAAGGAATTCACAACGAACTACGATGGGCTTGACATCAAGTGTTTTAGAAGCTACCAGACCATAAAAGTTGGCGGTATGTCTGTGACTCCTATCCATGTTGACCATAGTATTCCCGGTGCCTATGGATTCGTAGTAGATACTGGTGAGGGCATAGTGGTGTATACGGGAGACCTTCGTTGGCATGGCGAAACGCGACTTACTGATGACTTCGTGAAGTATGTAACTGAGAGGATAGGCGAGGTTGACTTGCTCATCACGGAGACAACACATGTAGATTACTCTGGATATACATCTGAGAGAGAGGTGAGAGATAAGCTCCGAAGCATAATGCATACTTCGGATAATGATGTTATTATCGATTTTTCTAGGGCCGATTTCGATAGATTCTATAGTGTTTATGAGGCTTCAAAGGACTCTGAAAGACTGTTACTCGTAGACTTAACCGAGTGGATATACCTAAATCATATAGCTCAGTGTGAGGGTCTTATGAAAAGAATTCCTCTCGAAGATATCTACGTGTACCTACCTAAAGTGTCATTCTCCAGATCAGAAAAGGAATTTCTCAGAAACCTAGCAGACTCGACCCCAAGCAGGATCCTCGTTCCAGATGAGATCGAAAACAAATTTAAGAGCCGCAATAGGGATATTCAAAGCTACGATAGGCTTAACAAATTCATTGAAGATAATAGGAGAGAAGGAAAATATGTTACTATAGTCGCTCCAGGCCGAGACATTGAGAAGATCTCAAGGATACTTAGGAGGGGAAGCATATATATCCTTGCGTCCTCCGAGCCTATAGGTGAGGAGAGCGAAATCGAATTTGAGAGACTGAAAAATTGGTTTGAGGAGTTCGGCGTACCCATATATCATATCCATGCGTCAGGACATATAACACCCCTAGACCTCAAGAGAATGATTGAGAGAATAAACCCAAAGAACATAATTCCTGTCCACGGCACAAGGCCAAAGCTGCTGAGAAACTTCGTGGGTGAGAAGAAGTATAGATGGATACTTCCAGAGGAGGGACAGAAAATCATCCTATAGGTGTTTGGGTACTCCACTATTCTATGTATGGAATTATGTCTGCAACCTTCTTCTTTGCTTTAGCGATGATTTTTGGAGCCAAAACAACAAAGCCTTCCTCAACGATGCTTGATAGTAGCTCCTCAAGCTCATCTGTTATTTTTGCCATAGACTCGCGGATTATTCTAGATGGTTTCTCAACGAATAGATAACCAACTAAGATTTTCCCCACAAAGACCATGATGTGGTAATCACCAAAAGATATTGATTTCAATGGAACCTCAGTTCCCGCTATTGTCTTAAGTAATGAGGAGATACCTGATAGTGCGGAGCCAACTATTTCTGGATCCAAATCATCGCTATCACTGGAGATGAAGCTAAATGATAGTATTGGTGTGCCATCTTTTGTTGCTAATATGTATTTCTTGGGCCTAGAGATATTGACAAAGAGAATTGTAGGATACCTTACGAGGAGAAACCCAGATAGGAATAGTGATGTTCCTAGGCCCAGAACCCATAGATGACCGAGCGTCGCCTCGGTTTTTGGATCTAAAACTACTGCCCCAAGCGAAACAGCACCAGTCACTATCAATAATAGAAAACCAGCAATATATAGCACCAGAAGTTTCCTCATACTACTTATCCTCAACCCCCATCTCGACTTAACATAGTGGCTAACCACGATATATGCAAAAACCCCCAAACCAAGCATCTCCAAGGTCAGATTCACGATTTCCGCAAATAGTGAAACCTCGAGTAACTCACCAATTGTGGCTGCTGAAGCAATCATTATCAAGAGTAATGCGGCCCACGTGAATCTATCGTGATCCGTAAAATGCAGTGATAGGGCCCACATAACTATTGCCGACACTACGAACTCTGTGAAGAGAAAATCTACGAGTTCTAAGCTTCTCCCCACCATACTTACCTCAATGCTCACACCAAAATATCCTAGCATATCAACAAACACAGCCAATAACATCAATATGAGTGAGAGGAAGTAAAGTATCAGAGGAACATATCTATGCTTCTTTATTATCCACACCATTATGTATATAAGCACAGCAAGCTCCACAGTTACAACTAGGCGTATGAGGATAAACCACAACGTTAATCCCCAAAAAGACATGATGGTATGTTTAGAAGTATCTAAATTAGATTTTAAAAAGATGCTATACCAGAACAGCCTAGAAGCCTGCTTTTTATATACCCTTTTCTTTCAGTTTTTAGTTAACTTATCAGCTAACATTATCAAGCATGATTCATTTAGACGCTACCATTGGGGTGGCCCTATGGAGCAGAAAAAGGAGGCAGATCTATCGGAGCTAATAATCTGGCTACACTCAAAAGACGCTACTTCAAAGGAAAAAGCAGTACGCATTCAGAGCCTTCCCGAAAACCTAATAAAGATTTTACCAATAGCAAAAAGACTTGGATTAGTTGAAGAAGCTGATGGTAAAGTGTTTCTTAGTGAGGACGTTGTGGAGGGCAGAACACCTCAAAGACTTGTAGCCTTTCTGAGGAGAAGAATACTCCTCGCTGGGATCATAGCAAGCCTCATAGTGTTCGTACTTGGATTCGGCATATTCTCGCTACTGACACCGGGTCTTGGAATATCAGTCTTGATCTTGGTGATCGCACTCATCCTAGGAGTTTTATGGAGCCTAATATATCTGAACTATAGGAAGATTCTCTGATATCAATAAGTAGCGTAGCTCAGTATCCACCGCAGAAAAGTGCATCGAAGTCTTTTTTGATAAGACTGTATAGCATTAGCAGAATTGCTTGAGAATAAAACTCATAAATTTTCTTCAGAAATATCATTGGTGAGCCATAGGTTTTCTGCTGTGAGGAATCATAAAACTCTAATACTCAGAGTCAGCCCAAGAGACATTGACCAGGATAAGATTAGAGTCGCAGCGGAGATCATCAGAAATGGGGGCCTCGTTGTTTTCCCTACGGAGACTGTCTATGGCTTGGGAGCAAACGCTCTTAATCCTAACGCCGTTAAGAGAATATTTATTGTTAAGGGAAGACCTATAGATAACCCTCTCATTGTCCATGTAGCAAAGATTGAGTGGCTATATAGATACGTGGAGTATGTCCCAAAAGAAGCTAGGATCCTAGCAGAGAAATTCTGGCCTGGCCCCCTCACATTTGTTCTTAAGAAGAAGGATATGATCCCAGACGTAGTAACTGCAGGTCTAGATACCGTCGCCATTAGGATGCCATCGCATAATGTTGCTCTCGCTCTCATATCCTCTGCTAATACCCCTATTGCGGCTCCAAGCGCAAATAAATCTGGTAGACCTAGCCCCACTAGAGTTGAGCATGTAATAGAGGATCTAGATGGTGAAGTTGACTGCATTATAGATTCTGGGGAAACACTAATAGGGATAGAGTCTACAGTACTTGATTTGACGGAGGATCCTCCAATAATACTTCGCCCAGGATATATAACCAAGGAAATGATTGAGGACGCATTAGGAAAAGAAGTTATTTATCTAAGCTATTCTGATAGGCCCAAATCACCCGGTATGAAATATAGGCATTACGCTCCAAGAGCCAAACTATACCTAGTCACAGGCAATGAGAGCAAAATAAAGCAGAAAATAAAGGAGCTAATCCATGAGTTTGAGGGAGAAAAAATAGCTGTCGTGGTTACTGAGGAAAACAGAGATGACTACGGCGTCTATACCTGTGTAATAGGTTCAAGGATGAATCCACTCGAAATTGCCAGAAATCTTTTCGATACGCTGAGAACGCTAGATAAAAAAGGTTTTACCACCATAATTTTTGAGGGGCTCGAAGAGAAAGGACTTGCATACGCAATAATGAATAGACTTAGAAAAGCAGCAACAAAAATCATCGAAGCGTAAGAATTTTCTTGGTGCGTCCTGATCGCACCATTCTTTGATAATCTAACTGATTTTTAGCTTCCTTCTTAAAGATATTACTGTATTTCGTAGGTAGTATACGAAAAGAATTAAGAAACCTTTTAAATTTCCTTATAATTTTTATATTAGACGGTGGGTGAAATGGGTCGTAGAAGCACTAGGGAGGTTTGGATTGATGTTCTAAGAGCATTGAACTCGATGAACTTCCAGCAGTTTACGGCCTCCGAACTTTCTAACATGACTGGTATTAAATATGAGACAATAAAGCGTATATTATGGATCATAGAGCTTATATCCCGCTTCGGCTGCCTCTATAGAGTCAAGAATAGGCCACGAACATATATCTGGATACCGCATGAGAACACATCTAGCGCACTTAAAAACCTAGCCATCAGGAAGCTTCTGACCAATGAAACCCTAAGCATAAGCGAACTAGCAAAGGAACTCAGCATCGATAGAAAGTTCGCTAAGAAAATCCTCAATTCAATAGTCAATGATGGCTTAGCTAAGTGGATAGACAAGGAGACCATAATAAGCGTGCTCCCACCAATAAACGACGTTAGACCAATAGATTTGGAAAAACCTTTCGAAAGATTTGTTCCTCGAAGATAGTTCTCTATTCTTTCCTTTAACCCAAAATTCTAGCAGAGTTCTAATCCACAAATGCCACCTGAGAAACTCAGCCGTGGTCTTTTAGAGATTTAAATACGTGCTATCTCATCGATGTGCTATAGCGGGGAATTTAGCTATGGGAATTTCTGGATTCTTAGAAACACTTTGAGCATCCCTCGCATCTCAAGTTCGTATATCATTTGGAGAGCCTCCTTTTTGTCGACCGCGAATTCTTTAGATATCAAGTCTACGGCCTCTCTTAGTGTAACTTCTTTGTTCGAAAGTTTGGCTAGTAGGAATTCGAGCACCATAACGTGTTTTGACGTTATCTGCTTTGTTTTGGATAGATAATCCACGCATTCCTCTCGGATTTTTATCCACCTCTCCTTGAGGCTCTCAATCTGCTTGATTATTTGTGGTATCCTCTCCATATCCACCCTCTGTAGTTCCTCTTCCAAATGTTTTATGTCCGTTATGAGTGTGACTATGTCGTTGAGTATTCCTATGTCTCCGATTTGCCCACGAAAAACTTCTATCTGGTTAATTAGTGAACCAAGATATGCTCTCCTTATTTCCTCGCCTACTGATCTACATATACTATCCAACTTGGTTTTTACTGAGTTTATCTGCGACATTATTTGGATGAGGTCCTCCTTAATACCCTCAATAGTGTTTCTTGATAGGGGCATTGTCGAAAGCCTCGTCGATATTGTTGTTAGGCTTTCCTTGATACCCCTAACGACCGAACCTACATTATTTAGAACACCAATATACATACCTAGTACATCGCCTAGACTTCCAATTATTTTTAGATATTCTTTTATTCGCCTCTCCGCATCCTCAGCCTCACCAAGAATCTCTTCGAGCGTTCTCTTAATCTGATGTTTTTCCCTTTGGAGTTCTGAGATTTCCTCTATTCTTCTTACCTCGTTTTCCAATCTTCTCAGAGTAGATTTGAGGATGTCTATGACTCCACTAAGGGAACCAGCATTTTTGATTGCGCCCTCAATGTGTTTCTTGTAGCTAGTTACCATTTCGCTATCGGGTATTTGCTGAAGCTTCACATTGATTGCTTTTAGCAGGCTGAGTATCTGCGATAATTTCCCAGTATACTCCTTTGACATCCCTACTAATGTTTCGAACTCCCTATTGATTATAAGTAAAGCCAAGTTGAATTTAGTGTCACTTCCACATCCCTTGTTGAACATAAATTCGTCCCAGATCTCTCGAGCCTCAGAGTAGCGCTGACCAAGCAAAGATCGGGCATCACTAAGAATTCTCCTCGCAGTCATTACTTTTGGAAATTCGTTTATGCGGAGTGAAAGTCTGCGTATCCTATCTTCCCAGGACTCTACAATGCTGTCGGGAAGATCGAAATCGGAACCGAGAATTCTACTCAGTTCTCCCCTTATTTGCTGTCTAATATTGTTGAGGCTTCTTAGAATATTACCTGTTTCATTCACTATGCTTATCATGGACTCCACAGCCCCCCTTATATAACTTAGCATCCTAGATGCTAAGCCGAGATAATCCTTGAATATAACAAGTATCGAGGAAGCTCTACATCTGAGATACCGTTTTCGGAGGGACTCAATAGCATCCACAATGTCCTTAAGCATTATAAGCTTCCAGCCCTTCTTCTTCGCCACTAAGATATGGAGCAAACCATTTTCTATGCTTCTTAGTTCAGGAGCTATACTGAGCCTGCTAAGCAAATCTATGAGGTTTTTGACATGCTCCTTGAACTCTAGGTAGAGACCCTCAGCCTCCTGCTCCCTACTCAGTGGGTCTTGTATGAGTGTGATCGTTTTTCGGGACCCTGTTTTGATAAGCCCTCTGTATGAGAGAAGATCTACCAGGTTGTCGAGGAGCCTAGTTTCGCTTCTATTTCCTCTTGTTAGGAATATAAAGAGACTCTTCAGATCATCTCTATGTATCCGACCAGAGTACTTCCTCAATATTCTAAGTATTCTTTTCTCAGCGGGATGAAGCTCGAGTGTTATTCTCCCATCTCCGCTTATAGTCGCCATGTGGTTGGCAACAGCAATATTCAATGCGGGAGTGATAGTAGATTTCGCTTCCTCAAAGAATTTTTGTTTATCTATGCTCCCGAAGATCGTTGTTGGTTCTATGTCCTCTGGCAAGACCGCAGGGATCTTAACATCGCACCATGTATCCCTACCAAATGGCCTGGAACTATATATTTTGAATAGTATATCTAATAGTTCGTCAAGCGTGAAGTTGTTCCCTCCTACAAGCAACAGCCTATACCTACTGAAGAAAACAACATCACCCTTTGTTCTCCTAGTCTCCAACATTCGTGAGTGCTTAGGTTCAGGTGGGAGAATAACGCCAGCATCTATCCCCCTATCTATCCAACTCTCTATTCTCTCCACAACATGGTAGCGGCTGAGAATAGATAAAGCGAATTCCTCCCACTTCTCAATAATCAGAGACTCCCTATATTTAGGGTTGTTCTCGACATAACTCTTAGCTGCGAGGTATACTAAATCTCTGAGGGTCATCTCAAAGACAAGCATATTCCATTTCTTTCTGGGAACCGATGCGCGGTCGGGGGCTAGTATTATATACATTTTGAGCTCATTGTAATTCTCCTCTATTTTGTCGATAATTAGCTTTGGGTCACCAACAACAACGTGGATCTCTACGGGAATCCTATAGCCTATACGCATACTAGATCTCTCACGTGGGACAAATATGTAGATTTCATGTGCCTTTGTCTCCACACCGAGAGTACCCCTACGAATAACATCTATGAAGGCATTGGCTACAAGTTCTGAGAATCTGGTTGGGTCCCGTGTTGATATCTCCATAACATTGTTGAACACTTCTGAGGACTCGCCGCTCATAACGAATGGTATGACAGCAACGCTGTATGCTGGATATATTCGGGGATATGAAGATGGGCTCAGATATACAGCTCGCATTGTTGATTTAGCTTTCTTCCTAAGTATTTCCTTAGCATGCTTCATGACCCCTTTTAGAAGAATGTCTTGGAGCCTCTCCATGTCTAGTCTTTGGAAAAAGAAGGCCATGTCATCAACACTATCTGGTAGTATAAACGAGTATCCCTTTGGATGCCAATGCATAAAGAAGCATAGAGCGATCTTAAAGCTATATATCACATCGGGATTGTCCGCGGGAACCACATACCGTGCTAGCTCATCTATGATCTCGCTCAGCGCCCTCAGATCTTCGAATATATAGGCTTCTCCCCACGAAAGTTTTATTAGGTATTCTTTTTCAAGTTTTTCCTTCAATAACTTTAGATCTTCATACCATGGCTCATCTTCATAGATCGCTGATGTTGAAATAACTAGGAATAACAAAGGGTCCTCGAGTAGCATTGGTGTATCAGAAAACAGCGGTACAGCTTTCTGTTCCGACGATAAAATCGTTTCTGCTCTTAGCTTCGCCCATATCTCTTTTAGGCTTCTCGGATTCTTACCTCCATAGTAACGTAGAAATTGCTGGATTATCGCACCTGGATTCCCCATTGTGAGTGTGTATATATGTTCTAGAAGCCTTTTATCGCCAAAGATCCCATTTGGGTCTCCGCCGAGATACTTCCTAGAAAGCCAATCCATTAGCCTAAAGAATTCTGTGCGAAGTATAGGTCGGAGGCGAAATGAGAGTATCTCTCTTCTCTCTATCCATCCCGAGAACAAATATTCTTGCAGAACATCATGGAATCTCTGATATACTGGTGGTGTCGCAGCAAGAATAAAGTGCACCTTTCCTCGCACGTCAATACAGGTTCTCTCAGACTTATTTATCATGCACCTCAAGAACTCCGCGAAGCCAACAGCATAGTCAACATTCATCTCTCTAACAAGCCTTCTGTAGGAGAGAACACTTTCAAGATCATCAATAAACACAATTAATGGCCAGCCATACAAATCGACAAGATTTCTAAAATAGAGTGTGAATGCCGACACCAAGTTGCCGACATCTTCAAATATCCTGCTTACCTCAAAAAGCATGTTCTTTGTGTGAAGTCTAACATATTTTAGTTTCGAGAATTCCTCTTCTTGGGGAATTATTCTTTCTAGAACCCTCCCAATAAATGACTTCGTTAGGCCCCAGGACCCAACAATGAAAGCAAACTCGCTGATACCTTTCTCCCCGCTTCTTAGGGCATACCTGAGAAAATCTCTTATTCTCTCGAGAACCAACATCTGATACTCAAATAACCCGAATTCCCGTAGTATTTGCTCTATTGCCTCTTCATCTATGTTTTCTGCGGCAATATGTATAAATGTATCGCCCATCCAAAAAACCACCACACCCCCTAAATGAAAATAGGAAAAACAAGAACTTTTATAAATTCAAGAAGCCACTTATCTTCTCCAGAACAGAGGTGTTTATGTTGGTGCGAAAAGTAAGAAAGATGGATGGATCTGTAGAGCCATTCGACCCAAACAAGATAGTAAACTCAATACTCAAAGCTGGTGGGTCCGAGAGCCTAGCCAGAGAAATAGCTAGCATCGTGGAGAAAGAGTTCGCTGACAGAGAGGAGGTAACTACAACCGAGATAAGGAGGGTGATCCTCAGAGAGCTTGAGAAGAAAGACCCTGATGTTAAAGACTCAATACTTTTCTATGACAGACTAATAAAGGGAAGAATAACCTTCGAAGCTGGAAAATTCCTTATAGTTAGATCTGGAGCATTGTATCTAGGTAAGAATGTTAGGGACATAGGTGGGCCTGGGCTTACACATCTAGACGAAGTAAAAGCACTAATAGAGGAATTCGAAGAGGACATGGAGATTGGGGGTTTTCGGGCGGATATCGCGGATAGGAGAAGCAAAATACTAATCCAGGCAATAAAAGACAGCAAGATGTCTGATGAGGATAAGAAGGAAGCGATAAAGCTGGTCAATGAGTTCAGAACACGATGGAAACTAAAACCAATAAGCTAGTTTATCCCCTGCCTAAGGCTATGGAGAAAAAAGCTTTGATATCTATTTTTATTATCGCACCTTACCTATGAGAGATCATCACATCTTGCTCTTATTGAGAATTTTGGGAAAAAAGAAGTATTCATCCCCTTTTTATTCTTCTCCGAATAGCTTATCGAACTCTTCGACCTTGACTTCAGCTTCTTCCTCGAGGGCTTTTTCTCTTGGTATCCTCATACCTAGTCGAGATAATACCCAGAGTTTGACATCCTCGACTTCCTCAGCAACTCCACTCCACTCAGCGAGTAATGGCCCGTAGACTTTTTCAAGTTCTTCATGAAGCTTACTTAGTTGCTTGATGATACGCGGATAGGCTTTCCGGATGAATACCCAAACAATTGTGTTCTCGCCCCTGTTTAGGAATATTGGAATAGCTCCCGAGAGGACAAGCTGTTTGAGTTCTTTTCCAGATATCTCACTTGTCATGGTGAATATTCCAAGCAGGCCAGAGCTTATCAGTCCAGGATCATACTCTGATTTAAAGTCTTCTGGTACAACAAATAGGGGGATCCCACCTAAATCTGATAGGCCAAACGCTACGATATCCTTACGCCAATTCCTGAATAGACCATAGACATGTGCCTCGAAAAGACCTAGAACAAAAATTATTATCACGACAATTATGAAGTCGTTGAAGCGTGGAAGTAGAATATCCATATTGTCGGGTATAAGATCATGGTCGGTATCCTTCGATCTAGGATCCGTACCGATCTCATAGATTTCTCTGTAGTCTGATAGGCCATCACCATCAGTATCTTTTGATCTAGGATCCGTACCACGCACATAGATCTCTTCGCCGTCAGAAATCCCATCGTTATCGGTATCCTCCTTAGCTGGATTCGTCTTCCGGATTCCTATACCAGGTATCTCAACACCATAAACTTCATCATAATCAGGCACACCATCGTTGTCAGTATCGTTACTAAGTGGATTAGTTTTTACTGTGCCTATCTGCTCATCCACGTAAACACCCTCAATCTCTTCAGAGTCGAGAAGCCCATCATCGTCCGAATCGACATCCGTTAGCATCGTTCCAGCGGTATATTCGTCCCAGTCTGACAAGCCATCCTTATCAGTATCATTGATCCTAGGATCGGATTTGTATGTATACTCGTAGTAGTCTGATAGGCCATCACCATCAGTATCTCCCTTTAGAGGGCTCGAATTCACACTATATGATATCCTAGACAAATTAGAATAAATTACTGTTACATTCCATCCATTTATCTCCGTTGAATCCCAAAGACCATCACCATCAGTATCCACTTTCTTTGGATCGGTGTTGTATATTACTATTTCTTCATAGTCACTAAGCCCATCACCATCGGTATCTGGAGTTCTAGGATCTGAAAGCCCTATTTCCTCGTAGTCACTAAGCCCATCATCGTCCGTATCTGAATCAAGTGGTTCCGTCGAGTAGACAGCTAATTCCTTCCCATCACTCAACCCATCACCATCAGTATCTGCCTTCCTTGGATCTGTTCCTAATCCAAGCTCAGTACCATCATCGATATTATCTCTATCCGTATCCTTCGATGTGGGATCCGTACCTATAAGGATCTCATAGCTATCATTCAGATTATCATTGTCGGTGTCTATGCTTAGAGGATCGGTTTGTCTGACCCCAATCCCAGTTATGTTTACCCCATATATTTCCTTGCCATCGCTAAGACCATCACCATCGGTGTCTGGTAACGTTGCGTTTGTCGAATATACCAAAATCTCATCCCAATCTGATATATTATCCGCGTCTGTATCTACTTTCTTTGGATCTGTACTATATCCAGCAACTGTGCCGAATACCTCATCGTAATCTCCGAGGCCGTCACCATCTGTGTCCCATTCGTCTGGATTTGTTTCGTATTTCATGCACTCATTATAATCGCTTAGACTGTCGCCATCGGTATCAGGGTCAAGTGGGTCGGTATACACATACCCAACGCCGGTTATGTTGAATCCAATAATCTCCTGGTAATCCGTAAGATCATCGTCATCCGAATCAGCATCGCATGGGTCTGTGCCGATATAGTCCTCTCTAGAATCTATTAGCCCATCGCCATCAGTATCGTTTTTCCATGGATCCGAATGATAGTACCACTCCCACAGATCATCGAGCCTATCCCCATCTGTATCGGATTTCACAGGACTCGGTGCCTTATGGTATGAAACCTTGGTACCATTAGGATAAACCACAACTATATCCCAACCTCGCAACTCAAAGCTATCATTTAGTCCGTCATAATCGGAATCCTCCTCGGTTGGATCTGTATGCAATAGATACTCCTCATAGTCGCTTAATGTATCGCCATCAGTATCATTGTTTCTTGGATCCGTTTGCCTAATACCTATGCCAACAATATATATGCCCTGGGTCTCATTACCATCAAGCAAACTATCGCCATCCGTATCCGGATTTGTCGTATTTGTTTCCCAATCCCACTCCGCACCATCATCCAGAAAGTCATTATCCGTATCTGAATCCCACGGATTTGAGTAGCATGTTCCCTCCGGTATGGTTATGCCATTAACTTCATAGTAGTCGGTTAGACCATCAGAATCTATGTCGGGATCGGTCGGATCTGTTTGAACAAATCCTATTCCAGGTACATTGAATCCTCTTACTTCCTCACCGTCTAGGAGCATATCACTGTCTGTATCCCCATCCCATGGATCTGTATATACCTTATAGGTTTTATTGGTCACGGGGTTCGTTATATTCACACCCATAGACTCATTGTAATCTGTCAAGTAATCATCATCTGGATCAGCATCATAGATACGTGTACCCAGATAGTACTCCTCAACATCGGTTAAACCATCCTTATCCGTGTCAGAGCGCCACGGATCCGAGTTAGACATCAATTCTTGGTAATCATCAAACATGTCGTTATCGCTATCTGGATTCGTAGCATTGGAGTATACTGTATATGTGTCTGTCGTCTTATTGAAGTATCTAACATATACCTGCCATCCTCCGAATAGCTCATCGTAGTCGCTTAGTCCATCATCGTCAGTATCAGTAACAGTTGGATCCGCATAGAAAACAGCACTTATATTATTACTGGGTATGTTTATATGGACCCCCTTAGCCTCCACACCATCCATGATCTTATCTGAATCTGTATCATTGACAAGAGGGTTCGTAGATCTTATCCCCACCGTGGGAATGTCTACTCCTCTGACCTCCATCCCGTCAGATAACCCATCATTATCTGTATCACTATTATTCACCCCAGTTTTATATACAAACACCTCGCTACCATCTAGGATCCAATCATCATCAGTATCACTTATCCTGCAGTCGCCACTATAGAAAGTCTCCTCACAGTCTCCAAGATAATCATGGTCGCTGTCCCTAAGACCGAATGCTACATATGGGTACCTTGAACCATTAACGTCAGCAGCGAATGCTAATAAGATGCTATTATTAGCCTCTGTTTCTGGGCTATAAGTGCTGTTTACTACCATGGTTATGTTTAGTGATCCCATAA
>Ga0190312_1000053_pt1 | contig 46584 bp, 53 predicted proteins | sample 487007910_MG_FD_165046 | JGI IMG/M metagenome (GOLD analysis project Ga0190312, IMG submission 165046) | Hydrothermal vent sediment bacterial communities from Southern Trench, Guaymas Basin, Mexico - 4870-07-9-10_MG | ecosystem: Environmental > Aquatic > Marine > Hydrothermal vents > Sediment ... | reverse complement strand
GTATATACATGTAGTATCTACCAATAGGTATCAATCCATTGTTATATACTAGTTTATCTACATAGCTTATAAGCCAGTGTGGTGTAAGGAAGACCATATACCTACTGTGATCGAGTATTTGGCTAGAAGCTTCTATAAAGCCTTCATAGACTACCCTTACGTCTTCACCAAATGTGCTAGCAGCTCTACCATAAGGAGGGTCGGTCACTATAGCGTCAACACTCGATAATGGAGGTTGTAGAGCATCACCCAGTATAACATCTCCATAGAGTTTATAGTATTTAAGATTAGTTTTAGAGCCTCTAGCCATTACATAGTCTGTATCAATACCTATTGCCCGCATACCCATAAGACATGCTTCTACAAGAATACTGCCAGTACCACAGAATGGGTCTAAAAGCAACTGGTTCTCTCTAACATGTGATAAGTTGATCATAGCTCTAGCAAGAGTTATTGGTAAAGCTGTACTTCTAAAGAAAGGCCTTGTTGAAGGCCTTCTATAATAGTATTCTCTAGTAGGACTATAGGCAACTGGTTTACCTAGAATTAATAAGCCATTACAAGCTATTAGATGTAGTCTATATATGGATCTATAATCTAGTCTTAAATTAGTCTTCTCTACAATATATTCTCTAGTCTTTCTAGACTCTATAGAGTGTAGTCCACGGATATTGCTGACTTCTATCCACAAAGTATCCTCTATACAGAGGTCCTTTAAACAGTTAGCGATATCGTCTAGACTATCAGAAATACAGTAGACTAGACCTAGTTCACGTATTAATCCAGCTCTACCCATTATCTTGTCTAGCAGCTTCTCATCTAGAGGTTGTTTTGTACTATATATTAGTACTTGTGTAAGAATAGAATAGTTATCTATAGATACACCATAGGTCTCCAGTAATGCTAGAGCTTCAGCTAGTGCTAGAGACTCGTTAACACCAGATAGTATGATATAGTATGTATTCTTAAACAATGTTCTTGACTGCTTCAGCAATTCTTTCACTCAAATCAACAACTTCAATAAAGCTCTCCCTTATACTTAATGATATAGAATTTGTTGTAATAAGCTTGTATACATCAGCATCCATGATCTTCTCAAGAGCACTACCTATTAGTAGAGAATGTGTAGCAGCTACAACAACTCTATTAGCACCGCTCTCAAGACACTTCTTTGAAGCAAGAGCTATTGTACCACCAGTACTTATTATATCATCAACAATAACTACATCTCTACCACTAACATTTATTTCTTTAGGCTCTAGAGATACCTTGCCTGAAACACGATCACGTCTTTTAACAAGGTAGTCATAATCTAGACCAAGCTCTTTAGCTGCATAGGATGCTCTCTCTAAAGCACCCTTATCAGGTGCTAGTACTATAGGTTTTTCAAGATAGTCTAATGCCTTTCTAACAAGAAGGTCTGAAACCATTATATTATATCCATGTTCTCCAAAATACTTTAGTGATAGCGGGTTGTGTAGATCTACTGTTAATAAGTAGTCAACCCCGCATGCTTTAAGAGATTTAAGAATAGCCTCTATACTAACTGGCTCACCATCCATAAAGATCTTGTCTTGTCTACTATAAGCTAGATATGGTATTACAGCTATAATTCTGTAAGCATTCATGTATCTAACAGCATTTACTAACAATAGTGTCTCAATTATAGAGCTATCTTGTCTAGGGTAGAAGCTGTTAACTATAACAACTACACTCTTTGAAACACGTTCTCCTATTCTAACATAGAGTTCTCCATCAGGAAACTGTTTTCTATAAACACTAGCTATTCTACAGCCTAGTCTAGAAGCAATGTTTCCTGCTAAATCTATAGAGTTTAAACCAGGTACTACAAAGTATTCATCCAATGCACTATACACCATCTACTAGAATGTATAGCTAGGTATTAAAGTATATGAATACAATACTATGAGATAGTAGGTGGTCTAGCAAGGTGTGTGTTGTTGAGAGCTAGAGAGTTGATTAAAAGACCGGGTGTTAAGGAGGCAAGGTTTTGGAGAGAAGTTGGTGGTAAAGTTGTAGAGTGTACTCTATGTTATAGAAGATGCCGTATACCAGATAAGAGCTATGGAGCATGTGGTGTAAGATACAATGTTGATGGTAGATTATACACACTAGTCTATGGACTACTTACAGCTGCTAATCCAGACCCTATAGAGAAGAAGCCTCTAATGCACTTCAACCCTGGTTCATACGTATTCTCTATATCAACAGCTGGGTGTAACTTCTACTGCCAGTTTTGCCAAAACTGGGTTTTAAGCCAGACACGTAGAGACAAGGTATTTGGCGAACCCTATAGCTCGGAAGAGGTTGTTGAACAAGCTATTATGAACGGCTGTCAAGGTATAAGCTATACATATAATGAGCCAACAATATTCTATGAGTTTATGTATGATACAGCAAAGCTAGCCAAGTCTAAAGGCTTATTCAATACAATGGTCACAAATGGGTATATGACGCCAGAAGCTGTGAAAGAACTAGGTCCATACATGGATGCTGCAACAGTTGATTTTAAAGGCGGTGGTAACAAGGAGTTTTATAGAAAATACATAGGTATAAGCGATCCAGAGTCTATACTAGACACTATTCTAGAGATGAAGAAGCAGGGGTGGTGGATTGAAATAACAAACCTTGTTGTACCAAAACACGGTGATAAAGTAGAGGATATAGAGAAGCTAGCAGAGTGGGTAAGGGATAACCTTGGATCAGAAACACCCTTCCATCTACTAAGGTTTCACCCAGAATACAAGATGTATGATGTACCTCCAACACCTGTTGAGACACTAGAGAAGCTTGCTGAGACAGCTATAGATGTTGGCCTTAAACATGTCTATATAGGTAATGTATGGGGTCACAAGCTTGAGAACACTTATTGTCCAAATTGTGGAGAACTAGTTATTGGGAGAAGGGGTTTCTATATAACAGACTGGAGACTTGATGAAGACAACCGCTGTCTCAAATGTGGATACAGAGTTAACATACGTGGAAAGTTCTATGGAACACGTACGCCCTATCTAATACTATAGTTTATAAATACTGTATAGGGTATCATAGGTTATTGGTGTAGAATGTATTGACATACTACATCATAGTTCTTGGAGTAGCTGGTTCTGGTAAAACAACACTAACTGGTTCTCTACAGGGATGGCTTGAAGACTATGGCTTTGATGTAGCAACAATCAATCTAGATCCAGCTGCAGAGTTTCTACCATATAAACCAGATATTGATGTTAGAGAATATGTTGATGCTGGAAAGGTTATGGAGAAGTACCGTTTAGGACCTAATGGAGCTTTAATAGTTTCATCAGATCTAGTTGTTACAAGGCTTGATGAGATAATTGATGAAGTACAAAGTCTTAGAAGCAACTATGTCATAGTAGATACACCTGGACAGTTAGAGGTATTTGCCTTCCGTGAATCAGGTCCGTTAATACTTAACGCCATTGTTGGAGATTCTAAATCAGCATCATTATTCCTTATAGACGCTGTCTTTAGCCGTAGCCCTAGTGGTTTATTATCAACACTTCTTCTATCAACATCTATACAGCTTCGTCTAGGTAAGCCCCAGGTTAACGTATTGACTAAGATGGATCTGTTGTCTCCAGAGGAGGTTGATAAAATGATTGATCTTGTTGAGAATTCTGAAGATTTTATACGGATGCTTGTTAGTGATAGGAATACTAGACTGTTATGGGATTATAGTGACTTAGAAGCTATTGTTCCAAGACTACTCTCTTCTACACTAATACCTGTATCAGCTATTAATAGAGATGGTTTTGACAACCTATATGCTATGATCCAGAGAATTGTTGCTGGCGGTGAAGACTACTATACTGAAGAGCCATCGCCTATACTCTAGTAGCGTCTAGTAAATATACTACTATCTAGTATAAACTATAGAGATGGTGTTTATAGTATGGATAGGGGTTCTCTAGAAAAATTCTTCAACCCTAGGAGTGTAGCTATTGTTGGTGCTTCTCCAAGAGAGGGTAAGGTTGGAAGAGTTCTACTTGAGAATTTTATAAAGAGGTTTAGGGGTAGAGTCTATCCTATCAATCCTAAGTATAGTGAGATCCTTGGGTTAAAGTGTTATCCTAGTATAAGAGATGTACCAGAACCTATAGACCTTGTTGTTATAGCTGTACCAGCTCCAATAGTACCTAGTATACTGCGTGAATGTGGGGAGAAAGGTGTTAAATCAGTTATCATCATTAGCGGTGGTTTCCGTGAAACTGGTACAGAAGAGGGTATGAGGTTAGAGAAGGATGTTGAAGAGATTAGTAGAAAGTATGGTATACGTGTTATTGGCCCAAACTGTATAGGTATATATGATAACTGGAGTGGTGTAGACACTTTCTTCCTACCAGACGAGAAGATGATGCGTCCGCCAAAGGGCTATATAAGCTTTATTAGTCAGAGTGGAGCATTTGCTTCAGCACTACTAGACTATATGGCTTACCATGGTATAGGTGTGTCTCGTGCTATAAGCTATGGTAACAAAGTTGATGTAGACGATGTAGATCTAATAGACTATTTGGGTAGAGATGATAAGACAAAGATTATAATAATGTATGTTGAAGCCTTCAAAACTGGTCGTGGAAGACTGTTTTTGGAGAAAGCACGTGAAGTGTTGAAGGAGAAGCCTATTGTAGTCTACAAGGCTGGTAAGACTACACGTGGAGGTATGGCTGCAGCTAGTCATACAGCAGCTCTTGCTGGTTCTTATGAGGTTTATAGAGCTGCTTTCCGCCAAATAGGTGTTATAGAGGCAATGTCTTTTGACGAGATATTCGATCTCGCTAAGGTGCTTCTAACACAGCCTTTAATGAATGGCAACCGTGTTTTTGTAGTAACTGATGCTGGCGGTATTGGTGTTATGCTTACTGATGCACTAACTAGTGAGGGTTTTGAAATGCCTATAACACCGGGTGATCTTAAGAGAGAGCTTAGAGAAATACTACCGCCACACTGTATTGTAGAAAACCCTATAGACTTAACTGGTGATGCTGATGATGAGAGGTTCCGCGTTGTTCTTGAAAAAATTCTTCCTAAACCATATGTTGATGCAGTTGTTATAGGTGCACTTCCACAAATACCTGGTATGACGCCTAGGATTATTGACTATTTTGTAGAAGTTAAGAATAAGTACAAGAAGCCTATGATAGTTATAGACATTGGTAGTGAAACAGCAGAGAAGTTTAAAGCTGATTTAGAAGATAAGGGAATACCCGTATATGAGTCTCCAGAAAGAGCTGCTAGAGCACTTAAAGCACTATACATGTACTCTATGTATAGGAGGAGGGCTGGATAATGGATCCGAGAGAGATAATCGAGAATGCTCTTAAAGAGGGTCGTTTTAAACTACTTGAACACGAAGCTATAGACTTTATAAAATCCTATGGAATACCTGTAGCAGAAGCGTATCTAGCTCATAGTCCTAGTGAAGCTGTTGAAATAGCTGAGAAGCTAGGCTATCCAGTAGTGCTTAAGGTTGTATCACCAGATATTAGCCATAAGAGTGATGTTGGTGGAGTAGTTATTGGTTTAAACAATTCCAATGAAGTACGTGAAGCCTATAATAGGATTATGGAGATTGTTCCAAGGAAGGCTCCTAACTCTAGAATAACTGGTGTTCTTGTACAGAAGATGGCTAGGAAGGGTGGTTTAGAAGTTATTGTTGGCGGTCTACGGGATAGTGTTTTTGGCCCAGTAGTAATGTTTGGTCTTGGAGGAATATTTGTTGAAGTTCTTAAGGATGTATCATTCCGTGTAGCACCAGTTTCTATAGAGGATGCTTTAGAGATGTTGAGTGAGATAAAGTCTTCAAAAATTCTTGAAGGATACCGTAACACTCCTCCAGTTAAGAAGGAAGCACTAGCTGATATAATAGTTAGGGTTGCTAAGCTATTAGATGAAAACTCTGAAGTAGACTCTCTAGACCTTAACCCCATAATGGCGTACCCGGACCATGCATTAGTTGTTGATGCAAGAGTTATATTGAAGAAGAGGTAGAGTTCATGGATACAGTTGAACTAGAGTCTATGCTTGAACAACTAGCAGACGAGATAACTGGTGTAAGAACAAGGATTAAGCAGTTAAAGAGTGAGAGAATCGAGATTATATCTGAGTTAAAGGATCTTAGGAGAGAGCGTAGAGGCTATATTGGAAAACTCAAGAGTCTTAGAGAGGAGTACCGTAGCCTTACTAGTAAGAGGAGGGAACTTGTAGAGAAAATTAGGGGTCTTAGACAAGAGAGAAGGGAGAAACTCGACCAGTTTAAGACAGTTCTTAATCTTATGAGAGAGAAGAAGAGGTTAGTGAGCGAGCTCGGTAGAGATGCTAGAATACCAATAAATGCTATAAGGAAAGAGATTGAGAGACTAGAGTGGATCCAGCAGACAAGAGTACTAACTATTGATGAGGAAAACGAGATTATTAGAGAAATAGCTCGTTTAGAACAACTTCTTGAAAAGGCTTTGAAAGCTAGAGAGGAGAAGAAACAGTTTCTAGAGTTAAGAGCTGAGCTTATGAGGCTTCGTTTAGAGGTTTCAGAGTTACAGAATAAGATTAATGGGATTAGTAGTGAGATATCAAAGATAGATGAACGTAGAGGGGTGCTTAGGAGTGATATAGAGAAGCTTAGCAGTATTGTTGATGAATTGAGTAGTAGGATCAATACTTTACAGGAGAGATTAAATAATATAAACTCTGAAATACAATTGCTTATAGATAAGCTTAACGAGCTTAGAGAGAAATATAATGAGACTATTAGAGAGATTGAGAGGAGGAGGATTAGGGCTGTTCTTGAGGAGAAGAGGAAAGCGATTATGGAGAAGCTTAAGAAGGGTAAGCACAAATTAACACTTGAGGAGCTTAAGATTCTATATAGTGATGCTGATGAGCTCCTTGAAGAACTCCATGGGTGATAAGGGTTCTAAGACACTAATACTTGTTGTAGATATAGATGATGATCTAGGTAGAATGGGTGTAAAAACACCTATAGTAGGTTATAGAGAAGTTGTTAAGTCACTAATAGATTTTGGTATGAAGAAGCCTGAGGATTCAGACGTTAACGCTATTTTTAAAGCATTATCTATTTATAGAGAGCTTAAGAAACTAGGGTATAATGTTGAAATAGCTGTTTTATCAGGTGATGAATCTAGCAGTCTTAAAGCAAATCTTAGAATAAAGAATGATCTTTCTAGGTTGAAGAAAGAAATTGGTTTTAACGATATAGTACTTGTATCTGATGGAGTTAGTGATGAACGTATACTGCCTGTAATACAGAGTATAGGCGATGTAGTTGGTGTTGAAAGAGTTATTGTAGAGCAGTCACGTGGTGTTGAAGAGACTTTTATACTACTTGGTAGGTATATTAAGAAAGCTGTTAATGAACTACCTTATTCAAAGATATTTCTTGGAATACCAGGTGTAATACTTATAACAATAGCTTTAGCTAGTTTTCTCAAACTTACAATGTATCTTAACGAACTAGTGTTGACTATAATAGGCTTAGCACTTGTGATCAAGGGGTTTGGTGTTATAGGTAGAGCTATTGGTTTATGGAGGAAGTCTCCAATACTATTTACAACAGTTTTCATGGGTGTAGTATCATATATAGCTACAGCAGTTGTTGTTGGTGCAACCATATATGCTGGTTTAACAGTTAGCTCGTTTACTGTAATGATTGATGTATCACAAGCTCTTATAATATTTGGTACACTATCAATAATTAGTGGTAGGCTTATATACAAGCTATCTAGTGGTTTAGCAACAACTATATGGAAAGACGTTATACCATTAATACCACTAGTATTCGTGGTAACTATTCTACAGAGAGTATCCTATATGGCTAGAACAATTAAGACAGACTCTATAGAAGAGATACTAAAGCTCTTCTCAACAACAGAGATCATAACATTGATTGGACTAGCAGTAGCTGTTACAATAATAACCACAATAGTCTTCATGGCTATAGAACACAGGTTAGGTAGTGAGTAAGCTATCTACCATATCTTCTCTCACGATGCTGATAAGAACGAATAGCTCTCCAAAAGTCGATCCTACGAAACTCTGGCCAAAAAGCTTCACAGAAATAGAGTTCAGAATAAGCTAGTTGCCATAACAAGAAGTTGCTTACTCTCACTTCACCAGAAGTCCTTATAACTAGATCTGGATCTGGTGCTTCATGTGTATACAGGTATTTCCTAAAAGTATCCTCATTAATGTCATTAGGCTTTAATAATCCTTTTTCAACATCTCTTGCTATATTCTTAACAGCATCAATAATCTCCTGTCTACCACCATAACATAACGCTATATACAGTATTCTTTCATTAAAAGCATTTGTCTTCTCTTCAACATCCTTTGCAAGCTCTATAATATCTTTGGGGACAAGCTCCATGTTACCAATAACTTTTACCTTAACCCTATACTTATAGATGTGTTCATCATTTATAAGCTCCTTTAACCCCTTACGTGCTAATTCAAACAACTTCTCCCTCTCCTTAGGCGGTCTTCTTGTACAGTTTTCTGTAGACATAGCATATACTGTTACAGCTTTTACACCAAGCTCCCATATCCATTCAAGAACCTTCTTAATCCTATGATAGCCGGCTTCATGACCATACCATGGATCGAGGTTCATAAGCCTAGCCCATCTACGGTTACCGTCTGGTATAATTCCAATATGTACTGGGAAAGGCCCTCTTCTAATCTGCATCCAAAGCCATTTTTCATAAACCTTGTAGACAGGCTTTAACAGTATGTTTACAGCTTTATACACATACCTATTGACTCTAGCCATGGCTATATACATCCCTACGTGTTTAAAGAGTCTGCTAGTCTATATTACTATCTATAAGCAGTTAATAAGTTATCTAGGTGAGTGTTTTTTGAAAGCTATTATAGGCTCTACTAATAAGGCTAAGGTTGTTGGAGCTTATAGAGCTCTTAGATTGCTTGGAGTAGATTGTTACGAGCCTTTAAGAGTTGATACTGGTGTAGAACAGCCAATTGGTTTAAGAGAGACTGTAGAGCTTGCGTTATACCGTGCTTTAAAGTCTATTGGTTATGGAGGAGACTATGGTGTTGGGTTAGAAGGTGGTGTATTGTTTGAAATAGGCTATCCTATTGAAGGGCAAGTAGCTGTTGTTGTTAATAGAGATAGGGAGGTTGGAGTGGGTTTTAGTGGCTTATTTCCTTTACCAGTATCTATTGTTGATAGGGTTAGAGAGTATGGTTTAGGAGAGGTTATGGTTGAAACTACTAGTTTGAAAGATATTAGACAGCTATTTGGAGCAGTTGGTTATCTAACCTATGGTTGGGTGACAAGGATTGAGCTGAGTTATCAAGCAACATTGATGGCTATAACTCCTTTTCTTAGAAGAAAATTCTTTAAACAATTACTGCGTGTAGGGGATTTAAAGAAAATATTAAATAGTCTGAGGGAATAACCGTTAGTAGCTTAGATAAGGGTGGTGCAGAGCTATGTCATATTATCAAGGCAATGATTTAAAGAAACCATCTGGTGGTAGAAAAAGACCACATAGGTTGAAGAGAAAGTACGAGCTTGGTAGACCGCCAACACTTACAAAAATTGGTGTTAAAGAAGAGAGGAAGATTATAAGAGTTAGAGGTGGGGGTGTTAAGGTTAGGTTGAAGAAAGCTGTTTATGTAAACCTTGTCATACCTGAAGAGAAGCGTGTAGAGAAAGTTAAAGTACTTGCTGTTTTAGAAAACCCTGCTAACCCGGATTACTCACGTAGTGGTGTGATTACAAGAGGTGCACTTGTAAAGACAGAGCTTGGTGTAGCACGTATAACATCTCGTCCAGGACAGGATGGTGTTTTAAACGCTGTCCTTGTTAGAAGAGAATAGCTTCTCATCTCTATGGTGTAGAATGTTTTGAGTAAAGACTACCGTGGTAAAAGGATGGTTATCTATCCAGCTTATCTAGACTCAACACTCTCATGGAGAGAAGGTAGGCGGGTACCACGTAGTCTTGCTGTAAGAAACCCTAGTGTTGAAGAGATTGTTAAAGCAGCTGAAGAACTGGGTTTAAACCCTGTTGTTGAAGAAGCTAGGTATCCTAGACTATGGTGGAGGTATAGGTATAGAGTTGTTGTTGACAAAGTTGCTAGTAAACAAGAAGTTCTTAGAATGATTGCTAGGAAAATTATCGAGTATAGGAGAAGATCCTAGAAGGTAATACTGATGACTACCCACTTATACTATATTGGTAATACTATTGTCCTATTAAGTTATTTAAAATAGCTAATACAAAAACGATTAGATCCCTTCTCAAGAGTACCTAGGGGTTCCTTAGGCACTTAACTTTATCTATCCACAAACACTACTGGTAATACTTGGGGGTTATCCCCCAAGGGTGGTTTCTATGAAAAGACTAGGTGAAATACTCCATAGTACACGTAGTGGTCTAATTATTGTAAAATCAGCCTATAAGGATCCTAGAAGACTTCTAGGAGCACTAGTTTATGATAGAGATATGAAGAGAATTGGTAGAATAGTTGATGTTATTGGCCCAGTTAGTTCTCCATTTATAGTTGTTAAACCAGAGTCTAGAGAGATTGTTGGTGTTGTTAAACCAGGTCCAGTATATTACTATGTTGAAAGGAGGTTTAGTAGACGTAGGAAAGGCTTTAAGAGATCTTCTAGAAAGTCTAGGAGGTAGGGATTCTATGGTTTATGAACACGTGTTTAGTAAGTGCCCTATATGTGGTTCATCTAACATAGTTTTCGACTATGAACGTGGAGAATATGTTTGTATGAACTGCGGTATGGTTATTAGTGATAGAGTTATTGATGTTGGTAGAGAGTGGAGAGCTTTTGATCCACAAGATGCTTCGTCTAAGTCACGTACAGGTAGATCGCTTACACACGCTATACACGATATGGGTTTAACAACAACGTTCTCTAGAAGAGGTAGAAGGATATCGAGTACTCTTAAGAAGAAGATGAGGGATCTTTCTCGTATACAGAAGCAGATAAGGATTAGCAAGAAGGATAGAGTTAAGGTCACTGGTTTAAAATATCTAAACAACTACATAACAAAGTTGCAGCTGCCATCGCAAGTGCGTGAAGAAGCTGCACGTATACTACAGAAAGCTCTTAATAAACTAAATGTTAAGAAAAAGACTGTAAAGGCTATGGCTGCGGCTTCAATACTACTAGCTTGTAAAGTCTATAAAATACCTAAAACACTACGTACAATTGCCAAGGATCTAGGGTTTAAGGAAGGAGATTTATGGAGAGCTGAAAAGAAGATACTTAATATTGTAAAGGATGTTACACCTAAAATGCCTGAACCAAAAGACTTTATACCATATATCATAAAACAGCTGGATCTATCAGTGAATGTACAATACTTAGCTGCATACCTCACATATCTCGCTAGGAAAAAGGATATAGCTAGTGGACGTGGACCTATAGGATTAGCAGCTGCTACAGTATATGTTGCCGCAGTCTTACTTGATGAGAAGAAGACTCAACAAGAAGTAGCTAATGTATGTAACGTGACGGATGTTACTATAAGGAATAGGTATGGTGATCTAATAGAAAACTTTGATATAGAAGTTAGGCTTTAGTTTAAGCCTTTTTAATCAATTATTTTAAAATACCTAGTATGGAATAGTATATAATCCCTTCTTTTGTTGGGATAAAGATAAATTGTCTAAAGAAGAGTACTATATTAGGATTGGATAGTACGAATATGGAGAGCGAGAGCTGTAGCTAGTTAATTGATAATGCATAGGATATCTAGGGAGTTGGTGGTCTAGAGTGCTGTACAATGAACTAAGTGATCTAGAAAGAAGAGCATATGAACTAATACTAAAACATGGTAAGAAGGGTATATATCAAAACGATCTATGGAAGGTCATGGGGATTAATAGTAGAGAAGCATCAAGAGTGGTTGGAAAACTTCTTAAAAAAGGTCTAATTGTAAGAAAGCCTGCTGTTAATCGTGGTAGAAAGACTTATTTAATTACACCAGCTCCTCCTAAGAAGCCTACAAGAGCTAGACGTAGAATAGAACTTACATTTCTTACAAAGGTTGATATAAGGCCTTTCCTAGACATCCCTTGTGTTAGATGCCCATTTATAGATAAATGTTATGTAGGAGGTTTTTACGACCCAATCAAGTGTCCATGGCTTGAAAAATGGCTTTATACTCAACTATATAGGAAGAAGGGTTAGATGCTCTTCAAAATCTCTATAAACTCGTTATAGTCTGCATTAGTCTTTACACCACGTGGGTCAAAATGTGTTTTTACAGCATTAAAGCCTTGCTCTCTAAGAGATTCTATAAGCTTATCACGTGTAGGCATGGTTTTTCCCAGCATTCCACAAAATAGATCGTATCTATAGTATGGATTGTTTATATTGTATTCATCTTTAAGTATTTTTAGAAAGTCTTTTAAATAAGCTAGATGAAGTATTGTCGTAGGCGTTTTCCTAATATGGTCTAGTATTTTGTATATAAATTCTGGTACTCCAAGCTTTGATATCCATAGGGGTCCTATGTATACATATCCCTCTCTCCTATACACGGTTTCTTGAAAGTCCTCTAGATCATATACTTTTATGTAAGTTCTATACAGTGTACTAGGATGGTATACTATGTATCCAACGTTCTCTTTAACAATACTGCTAGCAGTTCTATTACTACGCTCTACAGTAAAGTATGCTCTATAATAATATCCCCTATAGTATGATAGCATAGGCTTTAAAGCTATACCATGTGATGCAGCTCTCTTAACAATTGATCCAATAAGTATTCTTAAACCCATTTCTTTAGAGAAATCAGTTTTATAACACAGTGCATGGTACTTCCTTAAACAAGCATCTCTATGGCTACAGTTTAGTGGAGCAGTATCTGTAGCAGTGACAGCCAACAGCCCGCCTTTAGCTATAGCATATACTGATGAATCTATAAATGGTATCGGCGATCCATAGGGGTCTACGTCAATATAGTCTACAGCAACACCATTACAACGCATATTGTTTAAGAGAGTGTTTGCTTCTTGGCAATAAGCCTCAAGTTTATCACCTACATTATTTAGATCAATGTTTCTTGTTATATAATAGTATGCTATTGGATCAAGGTCGTTTACTATGCCAGAACCATTAGATTCAAGAACATATCTTATACTACGTACACCGCAGCCGGCTAATGGCTCTATAAATAACCATTCTCTATTATAGAAATATGTTAGTGTAGCCAGTACACCTATATCACGGTTATGCTTCATACGAGGGTTATAGAATACTGGAGCCCATGAAGGCTCATAGACCCCGTCTGGTCTCTTAAAGAAGTCTGGATTAGGAACTATTATTTTAGCCAATCCTTCTCTAACAACTACCTCCCATTGATGAGTAACAACTATATCCTATCACCCTCTATTATAGAACTTATTCACAAGATCCAGTATATAGTATGGAGCTTCAGCATTTAATCTACCCCTATTCTCTATTGTAACAATATATCTTAAAGCATTCTCTAGTCTAGATAATATGTCAATATCTCTAAGCCTATAGTGTACTACAAGTATAACAGGCTTATCCATTACAAGAACTCTATCAATTAAGTCTCTCTTAAAACCAGGAAGCCTTAACTCCATAGGACCAACTTCATCAATACCTATTACATCAGCTTTCTCCATATTCTCTAAAGCTCTCTTCCATAAACTCAAAGCTTCATTGACGACAACACCATATGATCCTATACGTATGTTTGAATAGAAGCCTCTACGGGCAAGCCATGAAGTCTCACCACTATACAAGTCCATAAACTTAAAACCAATCCTTCTACCACCAACTCTTACCTCTGGACTATGAATACCTGCTAATCTATATCCGTTCTTCTTTAAAACAGACAGTATATTATTAAATAACGTTGACTTACCTGATCCAGGTCTACCAGTAATAACTACTCTCAAAGCTTCCATAAACCTACCTACTCCCCCACACTCTTTAGAAACTCCTTAAGCTTTCTTTTAACAACATTAGCAACAGTCTTCCCATCAACACGTCCACGTACAACAGCCATAACACGACCCATAACTAGGCCAAAAGCTCTATCACCTTTCTCAACAACCTTCTCTCTAAACTTTATAAGAACTTCATCAACAATCTTCTCAAGCTCTTCTATACTCATAGTTGTAAGACCAAGTTCTTTAGCAGCATCAACAGCTCTCCTTTCAGGGTTTCTAGCTAGATAGGATAGTATTTCTGGTATAGCTTCTTTAGCTATAACCCCTCTAGCCAACAAGTCTATTGTTTCTTCAATATGTTCATCACATATGTTCTCAATAGGTACACCATCTCTACGCAACCCCTTAATAGTTGTCTCAATAGTTGATGCTATAACTGTTGGTGAAACACGATCCCTGTATTTGCTAACAAGTTTTTCAAACAAGTCAAGCCTTATATTAGACAGTATTGCTTTAGCAAGTTCACTACTAAGACCATACTCTCTAACAAACCTACGGTACTTGACATCAAATGGTTCTGGAACAAGCTTTTCAGCCTCTCTCAACAACTCACTAGTGATCTCTATAGGAGGTATATCTGTTTCTGGATACATACGGGCAGCACCAGGTCTTGGACGCATATACCTTGTAGTACCATCTGGGTTAGCAGCACGTGTTTCTAATGGAACACCCTTGAAAGCATAGAGAGCTCTCTCAACAACAGCTTGTAGAGCCCTGTAAGCCTTATCCTCACGATCAGCTATAAAGACTATAGCGTCTCTAGAGGGGTCAGCTTTTAAATACTCATATAGTTTTCTAACCTCTTCACCACTAATTCCATACTTTGGAAGCTCATCAGTATGGAATAAGCCTCCAACACCACCCCATACACGAGCATAATCAGCTAGTTCAGAGCCAAACCTTCTACCAGGCTGTACTTCTCTACCCAGTAACCCCTTAAACCCTGGGAGAACTACAGCATATACTCCATAGCCTTTCCTACCAATAACCCTTCTTATAATCTTAGACTCTGTATTCTGGAAAACACTTGATACATCAACTATCTCACCAGTTATCATTTCAGGCTTTAAACCTCTACGCTTAAGCTCATCCCTTATCTCTAGTAGTCTAAGTTGCCTCAATGCTTCATACTCTACAACCTTTGATATAAGGTATAGGTGTTGAACACCCTTAATCTCAATCTTCTCACCACCCTTAATAGAGACGTTAAGGTCCTGTCTAATAGTGCCAAGGCCGCGTTTAGCCTTACCAGTAAGACGGACGAGCTGTCCAATCTTAAAAGCAACTCTCTGAGCTTGCTCAGGATCATGGATGTCTGGAGCAGTAGCTATCTCAATCAACGGTATACCAAGACGGTCAAGCCTATACTTTACACGATCCCTTTCTTCACCAATCTTACGTGCAGCATCTTCTTCTAAACAGATAGTCTGTATGCCTATACGTCCACCTTCATCCTCTAAATAGCCTCCAAGAGCAATTATTGATGTGCGTTGGAAACCAGTTGTGTTAGATCCATCTATAACTATCTTCCTCATAACATGTACTTCGTCAACAATTGTTGAGTGCAGTGCTTTAGCAACAGCTAGTGTTATAGTTAGTGCTTCACGATTCATCCCGTGAGGAGGCTCTTCATCAGCTTCAACAAGACACGTTGCTTCACGTGGTGCATGATACTCGTAGACACGTCCACGTTTCCACTCAAGCATAGCAGCTACATCAACTTCACCAAGCTCGCTACGTGCTGGACGTAGTTCTCTATCAAATACGTCTTCTTCACCCTTCTCTACAAGTCTTGTAGGGCATTTACAGAATAGTTTATGCTTTGTATCAAGCTGTATATGGATCTCTAGTCCAGCTTTTAAACCAAGACTCCTATAGTCAAGCTTCATAAAGGCCACCTTGGATAGAGGTTTATAGTTGAACGTGGGTTAGTCTCTCCAGCAATATTGGTTAACATAAGCTTCCTAACCTCCCCTAGATCACGTGTTTTCCCTAAAACCCATGAGAGCTTAACATAAGCTGTTTCTGGAAGCATGTCCTCACCAGGTATAACGCCTGCTGCGAGCAGTCTCCTACCAGTACTATAGACGTGCATGTTTATTCTTCCAAACAAACACTGACTAGTCATTACAACAGCTATTCCTTCTTCAAAAGCTCTCTCTATACTAGGTATAAGCTTCTGTGGTACGTGTCCTAGACCAGTACCCTCTAACACTATTCCATGGTATCCCTTGTCTATATAGAAGTCTATAACTTCTGGTTGTATACCTGGAAAAGTCTTTACTAATACAACTTTTTCATCAAAATGGTTTTGTAGAACAGGTTCTTTACTAGCGTCACGGTACTCTAGAACCTTATTAATAACTCTAATCTCCATCTTATCTGGATAGATAATAGCTAATGGTCTATCGTTTATAGACTGGAAAGCGTCTCTACGACTAGTATGCATCTTCCTAACCTTAGTACCACGGTGGGCTAAAGCATAGGAGTCTCCAGTCTCACCATGCATTACAATAACTGATTCAGCAAATGGTGCTTTAGCTGCTGTCAAGAAGGCTGCTTTGAGATTGAAAGCAGAATCTGTACTAGGTCTATCACTACTACGTTGTGCTCCAACAAGAACTATTGGCACAGGCTTGTCTGCTATAGAGAATGCTAGTGCTGCAGCTGTATACCCCATAGTATCTGTTCCATGAGCTACTACTACTCCACTATACCCCTTCAACATATACTTATAGGTCTCTTCAGCTATCATAGCCCACTTACTTGGAGTCATGTCTTCACTAAATATCCTAGCAATCTCTCTAGTCTCTAGAAAAGCTATATCACTAATCTCTGGAATCCACTCCAGCAGTTCTTCAGTAGATAGTGCTGGTTTTACAGCACCAGTTTCATAGTCAACTTTTGATACAATAGTACCACCAGTACTAAGCATTATAACTCGGGGCAACCCTTGTTTCTGACTAGGTGGTTTAGGCGGTATAGGCTTAGGCTTTCTATAGGCTGTAACCCTCTCAATAACTGTTTCACTATCTATTCTTACACCAACATTATATCCATTATCAAGCTTTATGACAAGATAGGGTTTATCACCATATAGTGCTTCTCTAGGCATAAGGTATCCTTCATAGACAATATTTTTCTTAACAACTCTTACTCTATCACCAACTCTAACCCCTATCTCAACAAGCTTGTCTCTAACAACACCTAGGTAGCCAAAATAGTCTCTATCAACCATAAACACTTCCTCCCTACATAACCATAAGGATAATTGGTGTTGAAAAGAATTGTGGTTATAATCTATTGTAGAAGAGACTACTTAGGAATAGATAATGTATATGGAGCTAGGTATCTCTACCTTCTACCTCTAAAACCATATGTTGCTTGTTGTTGAGCTAATAATATTCTACGTCTATACTCCCATCTATTCCTCCTACGTGGGTTCATGTTCTTCTTCTGTTTTGGAGGGATCTTTGGTGTCTGGCTCCTAACCTTACCTGCCTTTGTTAGTGAACCGTGTGATGGCATTCTATACCCGCCTCTTGTAGAGATATTTTGTATGACTAGTTTTTATATCTATGTCCTAGTCTCTATCATGTATTTAGTATTTATATATGTTGTTTCCTTATAATATGATTAGATACGTATATGGGGTGTATAGTGTATATGAGAGCATACTTGGTTGACTCTATAATAGGTGTGTTTGCTCTAGGGGATGATGGAAGCGTATTAGCCTATTCTCTAGCACCAAAGGATCTTGATGAAAACGTTGAGTTCCTTATTAGTATTGAAGAGGGTAGGGAGACACCGCAGCATAATGAGGTTATTGAGAAGCTTAAGGAAGCAGGTGTTAAGGAGGTTGTTGTAGAGACTGAAGCTGTTGCTAAAATGGTTTCAGCAGCTGGTCTTGAACCAGTTATTAAGCCTGGTAACGATATAGCTGTTGCTTTTAGACGTAGTTTGCCAAAGTATGCTGTTGAGTATAAGATTGTATCTAGTGAGGACGAGTACTTTAGACTTGTACATAGAGTCTCTATAGAGCTTACACGTAGGAAGTTGCGTAGAGCCGCTGAGAAACGCGACTTGCTTGCTGTACAAGCTATACGTGCTATAGACGATATAGATAAGACTATTAACTTGTTTGTAGCAAGACTCCGTGAATGGTATAGTCTACACTTTCCAGAACTAGGTGACTTGATACGTGAACACCCAGACTATGTCAAGATAGTTGCTGAACTAGGTTATAGAGACAATATATCATGTGAAACCCTTGTAAAACTAGGCTTTGGTGAATCAAAAGCAAGTAGGATTGAGGAAGCTGCTAGAAAGAGTATTGGTGCAGAACTAAGTGATTTTGATATAAACAAGATACAGACACTAGCACGTATTATAGCAGAGCTCTATAGGTTGAGAAGTGAGTTAGCAGACTATATAGAAGCTGTTATGAAGGAAGTAGCACCAAACATTACAGCACTAGTAGGCCCACTACTTGGAGCCCGTCTACTTAGTCTAGCAGGCGGTCTTGAAGAACTAGCTCGTTTACCAGCAAGTACTGTACAAGTACTTGGTGCCGAGAAGGCGTTGTTCCGTGCACTACGTACTGGAGGCAGGCCTCCTAAACACGGCATTATATTCCAGTATCCAGCAATACATCGTAGCCCTAGATGGCAGCGTGGTAAGATTGCCCGTGCACTAGCTGCTAAACTAGCTATAGCTGCTAAAGTAGACTGTTTTACTGGTAGATATATTGGTGATAGGCTTAGAGAGGAGGTTGAGAAGAGGATTGATGAGATTAAGAAACTTTATGCTAAACCACCTGTTAGGAAGAGGGAGTTTGAGAGACGTAGACCGCCACGTAGACGTGAGCGTAGGAGGAAGAGGAGGAGGTAGGATAGCTTAGTGTCTCTGTAGTATCCACTGTTTTTCCTCCTACTTGGTAATAAAATAGTCTATCTTATAAGCTTAAATTTTAAGTATTCCCTTTAAGACATAAGAAACTATAGTAGTCTAATAGATGGTGGTAGTCTATGTCTCTCTCATATACAGTTAAACCTCATGAGAAGTACACTGGTGTTTATATAGTAGAGCTAGAGGATGGTAGTGTAAGGCTTGCTACAAAAAACCTTGTACCAGGACACCGTGTTTATGGCGAAAGGCTCTTCCGTGTAGGTGATATTGAGTATAGAGAGTGGAATGCTTATCGTAGTAAGCTTTCGGCAGCACTATGGAATGGGTTGGAGGAGCTTCCTGTAAAAGAGGGTGATCGTATACTATACTTGGGTGCTGCAACAGGTACTACATCAAGCCATGTATCAGACATTGTCGGCCCTAAAGGACGTGTATATGGAGTGGAGTTTGCACCACGTGTTATGAGAGAGTTTGTTCTCGTAGCAGAGGTTCGTCCAAACATGTACCCTATACTAGGTGATGCCCGTAAGCCTCATGAGTATAGGCATATTGTTGAAGAAGTTGATGGTATATATGCTGATGTAGCACAGCCTGAACAAGCAAGTCTTGTAGCTGATAATGCTGACTTCTTCCTATGTGATGATGGTTGGCTATTGCTTGCTATTAAGGCTCGTAGTATTGATGTTACTAAAGAACCTAGTGAAGTCTATAGGAGGGAGATAAATACTCTTAAAGGGAGGGGTTTTGAGATAATAGATGTTGTCCATCTAGAGCCTTTCGATAGAGACCATGCTATGGTTTATGCTAGGTATCGTAGGGGGAAATAGCGTTTTTGAGGAACTACCTATAGACTAGGAGATAGTATTTTAAAGAACAATCTACTTATAATGTATTCATAGACTATACTATAAGGGTGTTTAAAGGTTAAGTATAGAAATGGTTAAGCACTCTACAAGCTCGTTTATTGAAGGAATTGTTGAAGACACGTATAGGGTTGTTAAGAAGATAGCTAGTAGAATAGGTGTTATAAACTATCCAAAAGGCTCTTCTAAAGCATTCGATATAGTATCTAGTGGTGATAACCAGAGGCTCTTTATACGTGTAATAGATAATGCTGACATACTTGGTAAAAACGATATAGTGGAACTTAAGGCTTCATCAAAAATATATGATGCAACACCACTTATAGTAGCGAAATATGCTAGAGGCTATGAGATTGAGGATGACGTTGTATATGAGAAACACGGTGTATATGTTATAAGTGTTAATGGGTTACGTAATGTTGTTGAAAAGAAGGAGCCAATCTATATTGTAAACTATAAGGGACTATACCTTATAAGAGTTAATCCAGAAAAGCTTAAAGAGAGAAGGCTTGAGAAAGGACTAAGCCTAGGCGATCTAGCTAATGTCCTTGGAGTCTCACGTAAGACTGTTTATGAGTATGAACGTGGTAACATGAGTTTAACAATTGATAAAGCTTTAAGGCTACTAGACCTATTTGGAGAGGAAGTTTTTGAACCAATAGACGTTCTTGAGAAACCAGGTATTAGTGATAAAGAACTATGTAGTTTAAGTAACCCAGATACACATATTGAAGCGAAAGTGCTTAGACATCTTAGAAGTCTTGGATACAGTGTTGTTCATTTAAAGAGAACACCTGTTGATGTTATTGGATGTAGAACAGATGTTGGAGAGACAGTATCTATCATCATAAAACACTATATTAGTAGTAGAAGCTTCCGTATAAAAGTTAGTGAAGCAGATAAGATAGTAGAAATTACTGGTTCAAAAAGATATGTTGTAGAAGCTGAAAAGGATCTAGGGCAAGTGTTTAGTGAACTAACTAATTAGCATAACCTATATAAGTATATTGGATAAACACTTACTATAGGCAATGAGGAATACTCCCGACAATGAATGATGATTAAAAGGCATTTGACTGAGCTCCATTTAAACAAATTATCTAAACTTAGACACTACCTCTACATACTAATTTAGTCAACTACCTACATCTAATACTGTAGTGGGTGTAGTATATGTTAGTGCACGAACTAGCTAGTACTATAGATAGCTTATCAAGACTGTTTAGTAGTAGAGGTTTTAGCTTATCTATTAGAAAAGTCTATGAAAAAGATCTATATGGTGCAATACAGGAGTTTAGAATACTTCATGTTGTTTCAGAAGATCTTAGTACAGTATTTATAATTAGGATTAGGGATGATGGTGTTATCCGTTTCCACTTAGTTAAACAGTTTTTAGAAAAACCTCTTATAGAAGATCTTGTTAGTGTACTAGAAGATATTGGGTATAGAGTTAGTTTAGATAAAGACTTGTTAACTGCTACAATATATACAACAATAGATAACGTATATAAGATAGCTGATAAAACAATAGAGTGTTTAACATCACTAGGTTAGAGAAGGGTGATTTAGTTAAATATGTCTAGTAGACACTAGGTAATTATCATAGTGAGGTAGAAGCGTTGGATGAACTATATAATATAATAGACTCTCTTAACAAGTTTTGGAATAAAGACCTCGGATACCTATATAAGGCACTTGGTTTATCTAAATCAACTTTTTATAGAAGACTTAATGAGTTGAAGAAGAATGGTCTTAAAATAGGGTATATAGTAAACCTTCCACGTAGTAAATTAAAGATTGTTAATGCTATATTATCTCCTACAACAGTCTCAAGCCATAGTCTCTATGAGATATTGTTAAGTAGTATTAGAGACAAAGTACTAGGACCTATTAATGTAATGTACGCTTTTATGCCCTATAGGAAGATTATCCTATCATTTATAGTTAAGAGCAGTGGTCTTAACCAAGTAATCTCTATTATTTATAGACATTCACGCTTCATATACGATGTTGATGATATACTTATTTTAGATCAATATGAAATACCTATAATAATTTATAGTGAGTCTAGAATAATTGATCCACTTATAGACTTTGACCCGTATAGTGGAGAGCCTATTGATCTCGACATATACGATCACTATATAGTTGATGGATTATTGCATGGACTAACTTCTATAAAGGATATTGCTGAAACCTATGTTATACCAGAATCTATTGTTAGATACCACTATAGATCTCATGTAAAGGAGGTTTTAGTAAGGAAGATATACTATATTGATCGAAAACCTAACTATATGATCCAGCTTAGTTTGGCTAATAAAAGTGTTTTATATAGATTACTTAATGAGCTCTATAGCTTGGGAGTTATCACTAATGTTGATAGTATATTATACACACCTAGTGCTACGATGTTCCTAGCTCTTACATTATTAAGAGTGGAGGATGTTTCCAAACTAATCCAAGTTTTCAACAAGTCTATAGAGTTATCTGAAGACATATATGATATAAGGTTATTTCCAATATATAGAGAAGCATTAGTTAGAGAAGGTTATATAATGTGAGTGCAGAGGATTTTATTAAAGAATATTGTAGATTAAATGTTCTAGGCTGTGTAAAAACTTCTATCAAAGCTAAACCTAGCTATCTTGTTAAAACACCCGCACTTCCCCAAATAACTAGGTTAACTCCAGTAAATATAGAGTTAGATAGTGGGTGTATTAGATTACATGGTATTGGAGGCTATACAGTCTATCTTGGCGAATGCCTAGACTATAGAGAAGCTACTAAGCTACTATCTCTTCAAGGAGTTAAGATGTGTCCATGGAAACCATACATGGATGTCTCTTTACTTAAAAACATTATTCTAAATAAAAATCTCGTTTATAGACAAAAAGGTGTTACTAGTATTGTAAACCCCTTACCTATAGATACAACGTATTTTTACAGAAACTTCTTCATTAATCTAAAACCTCTAGAAATAAAACTGTTTAGGAAACCTACTAATATAGTTGTTAAAGAGTACAGTATACCATCAGTGTTTAAGTGTCTTAAAGGCTCTTTAAGGATTAGAGTAGTAGATAGGGGTGTTTATTTCCATATAGGAGAGGAGTCCTTATACATAAATCTAGGTTCTATTAGAGAAGCTCGTACCATAGACAACTATTCAATAAGAGTTGACTCTGATAAAGCTATTGTCTATATCAGTACTCTAAAACCCATTATGTATGTTAATGTGTTTGATGAAGTGTTTATTAAGACAGACTGGTTTAATGCCTTAATATATACTCTTAACCCATACTACATACATACATGTAAACAAATACTAAGTATAGGAGATAAAGTGTTAGGTCTATGGATTAGTTTATGGAATACTTTCTTTATAGGAATAGCTAATCCATTACTAAGGGAGATCGAGTTTATAGACAAGGGTGTAAAGCTAGGTAACGGAGAGTACTATATAGTTTTAGCTAGTCAGAGAAAACACTATGAACTACATAATCTATCACTAGCCTCTATACAGAAGCCATTATTATTAGAGAACTATAGATCACTACATGAAGATATATCATTAATAGAGTATATCCCACGTACTATACTGTTAACAGATATAGTCTATAGTGGTGACAGTGTATCAATGGTATTTTTTAATCCAGACAATATGTGTAAGAAATTAAGAATTACTAGTATAATGGAGATAGTTGAAGCCAGAGTCTATAGCTATAGATTTCCAAATGGTATACTTATTAATAAATATAGACCAAATATTGTTGAAACAGTTGTTAAACCTTATGAGATAATTATTGTTAAACTTTTAATTGGAGAAGCCAACATAGGTTATTACCTAGTCAAAAGGTTATGGAGAAAGAGAATTGGTGTACAATGAGTATGGATATAGCTAGTTTTATCAAGACTGTGAAAAACGTATCTAGCGATCTTGGAAAGCTTGTTGAACTACAGAATGACCTTGTTAAATCATTTAATACTAGTTACAAGTGTATAAGAAGGAAATACTATAATGGTCTAGAAATCATTTTTAATAACCAATTGATAGTACTAGGTGATCTGCATGGAGATTTTGAAACTCTAGTAGATATTATTAAGAGAGAGAATGTTTTTAAAAAACTAGAGAATGATGAAGCAATACTATTGTTTCTAGGAGATTATGTTGATAGAGGACTATTCCAAGTTGAAACAATAACAGCTGTCTCTATGCTAAAAACTACTTATCCAGATAAGGTTGTAATGCTTAGAGGAAACCATGAACCACCACCAACACTTATACCGCGTCCACATGATTTCCCGGAACAACTTATAAGTCTATATCGTAGTAAATGGAGAGTTGCCTATAGATTGTTTATGAGAATTTTCCAGAAGATACCAGTAATAGCTATAGTTCCTAGACAGATATTGTTCCTACATGGAGGCCCTCCAGCTTGTTTAAAGGATTCAAAGAGTTTAGAAGAAGCTTTCTCCTTAAACACTCCACTATTAGATGATGAAGTTCTTGAGGATATATTATGGAGTGACCCTGTTGATTACAACATATATTATAGAGACTCTTATCGTGGTGTTGGCAGGCTCTATGGTTATAGACTTACAGCTAAAACGCTTAAGTTAGCTAATGTAAAGTATATTATAAGAGCTCATGAATATGTTGATGGTGGTTACAAGTTTAACCATAATGGTAGGGTTATAACAGTATTCACTAGTAAAGCACCTGTTTATGGTATTGAGAGGGTTGCATACATGGTTATTGGTAGAGATTCTCTTGAATCAGGTGATATTGAGAAGTGTTTTAGAAATATCTAGTTAAAATCTATTGTTAGTACACCATTATTTAATTTATAGCCTATATCCTTTGGTTTAAACCATAAGCCTATTCTACAATAGCAGTATCCTTGATCGGTTTTTACCAATACTATAATTTCTCTACCATTTCTAATAAACTTAATACTATCAACAATACTCTCTATTATAGTAACCACTCTAGCTCTACAACTACCCCTCTCCACAATATCATACTCTATCTCACTAAGTAACTGGTGTGGAGGTGTGGGGGGCTTCACTGAAACTATCTCCCTCAATATATAGAAATACATTTATCTAAGCTATAACACTTTCAATGATTAAATACTTATAAACCACTATAATCAAGTTGATTAAAGACCAGTTTATAAATACCCTTAAATATAGTGGTTTGAGTAAGCGAAACTAATACTCTAGTAGGCGGGGGATTGAAGAGGGTTTGGCTAGAGAGATCGATACTATATATCTAGACTATATGGATATAACTGATGCTTATGTAGGTGATGTTATAGAGGACCTTGTATTAAAGCATTATAGTGATGAAATAGACCTTGCTGAAGAGTATGGTGAACTTTTAGAATATATTAGCAGAGAGCTTATAAGAGGTTTATTTAAGACAAGGAGCCCCAGTCCATTATTTTATGAAAAGATCCTTAAACACTGGGTTAGTAGTAAAGCTTCTTTGTTAAGAAATGTTGTTAGTTATTTGTTAAGCAAGTATCTTGAAAACAGATCTATTGTGGGGTGAATACGGGTATTCCAAGGAAGAAGAGGAGGAAGAAGAGAGCTAAAGTTGTTGATATTAAGGCTCTTGCATTACAGTATAGAGATGAGCTTATAGAAGCTCTTGGTATAGAGTATCTAGGTTTAAGAGATAGTGTTTTAGACGATATTGTGAAAGATGTACTAGACGCTATAGTAACTTCTTCATCATATAAGCCTTCTCTAGACACACTTATTAAAAGAATTAATAGGTATAGGAAACAGTTAAACAAGCTAATAGCTGCTAGAATTATTGAGGATACTGATAAACTAAATGAGCAACAAATAGAGTTTGTAGTATATTATGGAGAAGAGGCTATAGTACAGCATATCCCAGATCTATATAGGGTTGTAAAGAAGATTGGTAGAGAAGACCTGCTTGACATGCTCAAGTATGTTTGGGAGAAATATGGTAAGCCAACGCCATTATCTTGTCCAAGATGTGGTTTTAGAACAGTTATGCCCAACCTCTCCTGTATGGTCTGCGGGTATGTTGTTAGTGAGGATTATGTTAGAGAGTCTATAGGTTTTAGTGAGAAGTTTATAGAGTTTCTAAAAAACTCTAGTATAGCTGTACTTCGTGAAGTACTTGATATAGGCTATGTACTTGTAAGCGATATTGATGTAAGGAGTCCACGTGAGAGAGTAGATACATTTATCCGATACTACTACCCAATATACCTTAGATCAAGTGAGTTTTCAGCTATAATAGAGGAGATAGGCTCTAGAAAAATACCTATATAGATGGTGGTTTACTATGGAGGCATGTGATATAGAGTGTGTTGAGAGAAGGGTTCACCTCTTTATATGTTTTTATTATTGGTCATTGGATCATTCAGGGTTCTCCCTCTTCCTCTGGTTTCATTGTTCATTGGGGGAGCATTCCTCCCCCACCCCTTGGAGGGGAGACATCCTCTTTAATGCACGTAGGTAGATGTTTAGTGCTCCAATTTTGCCTCTATCAACTACCAACCCACACCTCCTACAAACTGCTAGTCTATGATTATAGACTAGTTTAGCTCTACAAAATGGACAAACACTTGATGTATTCTCTGGGTTAACCAGTATCAAAGGCACATTATACTCTATACACTTTGTTATGATAGCTTGTAATAGCTTACGATAAGCAAAATGAGATAGCTTCCAGACTACTTTAGAGTTTCTCTTTGAAGTATTACTCCACAGCTTCTCAAGGTCTTCAATAACTATAGCACTCTTAGACCTCCTAGCCATTAGTACAATGTACTTAGCATACTTACGACACCAATCAACAACAATATCCCTAGACCTCCTACGCAGTCTCCTAATCCTATCTAGTATCCTCCTATTGTATCTCCATCTCTTAGGATACTTCCTCTGTAGCCTCTCAGCATGAGCTTTAAGGGATAAAGCCTCAATAAATCTAGTATTTACTCTCCTAAAACCTCTACCATCATAGTGGACTAGTTGTTTAAGGTTAGTGTCTTGTGCTATTAGTCTCTTAGGCTTGTATGGATTGTATATCCAACGGAATGGTATAGCAACCCATATCCTACCCCTTCTATCAATACCTATGACTACCTCATACCATCTCCTACTAAGAAACTTCCCTATGTAATCCCTACTATGTAGTAGTCTTATCTTGAAAACTCTACTTCTTAACTTAGTGACTATTACTTGTTTCTCAAGGTCTACTTGTGCATCATATTTGTCTAGTCTTACTGTAAGCTTCTTTAGTAATGGTTTCTTTCCATTGTTTTCCCTGGCTGACTTTACTAGTGCTCTACCATACTTGTATATTTGTTTGGATTGGTGTGCACGAAATCCTTGTCTCCTCAATAGCTTATAGAACATTTGGTGTACTTGGTTTAGTGGTGGAGTTTTCTTGAACTCCCATAGAGCATCTATGATGTATTGGATAGCTCTACGTGTGAGATAGAGTTCTTCACATAGTTCTTCTAGTGAACCCTCTACTAGTATTCCACGAGCCTTGAGGGTTAGTAGATACTCTCCTCGGGGAACCACCCTAATAGTCTGGGCGGTCTTCTCCTTCATTGGAGACTTCTCACCTACATGTATAGCCTTGGTATAAAAGAGGCTATGCTTCTTGTGGTACAATTGTCCTTTGTACAAGATCGTGGTAGAGTGGATCGTTATCTATTATATAGGCTCTTAGTTCTTCTTCAACCTCTAAAGCATCCTTGAAGTCTATATTTTAACTCCTTAGTACTCTTACTCTTATCAATAACCCTCTAGAATAGCTTCTAGAAGCTCTCTTTGTCCAAGCCTCTTCCAGTACACGGGTTTCATAACACTCCACCATCCTTGTATATAGTACTAGTACTACTTTCTGTGGATTCCCTTATTAAACCTTTCCTTACAAGTAGTATAAGTAGGGATGAGGGGATGGCTAAAGTATTAGGTGTCTCGAAAGTAACTAGAAAATACCAGGTAACAATACCAAAGATAGTGCGTGAAAAACTAGAGATAACAGAAAACGACCTAATAATATTCATAGAAGAAAACGGAAAAATCACAATAAAAAAGACAACACCATAAAACCATGAAGACAACATATAAAATAATATACTCTCATATAAAACCTGCTACGGCTCTAACAACACTTATAACACTCTATTCCTAAGGTTAATGATAGAGTCGTATAAGGCTTTGCAGGAGATACAGAATATTAAGGAAGCTGGTGTAGAGGGTTGATCGAGGTATCTAGTAGAGAGGAGATTAGGAGAGCTATTGCTAGTAACCGTGTAGTTGTTATAGAGTACTATGATAGAGATAGTCGTGAGGGTAGAGAGTTTTCTAAAGCAGTAAAGTATCTTGAAAAACATATAGATCCATCGATAATAGTACTACGTGTATCAGCCAAGGATCACCCAGAACTACTTGATGGTATAAAAGCTCTACCAACAATACGTATGTATCTTAATGGAAAACTAGTTTTTGAACAACAAGGTGGTTTTGGGAATACAGAACTAGATCTGATGGTTCTTAGAAGGAGTATGCGTAGCGTTCTTAGAAGTTTCAACATAGCCTTCAAGATCTAGGTATTCTATTAGGTATTCGAAGCCATCTATAGAGGAGTATAGTAGTTCACTATAGTTTCTCCAAAGCATTAGTGTGAAGACACATACTCTACTATAAAGCTTATCTCCCAACATAGTATCTTTAACAAGTAGTTCTTGATCTAAAAGCTTCTTAAAATAGGCATAAGCAACTGCATCAGATAAGCCTATATGGTAGCATGGGTAAGCATAGACTCTATTATTATAGATGAAGTATGGTTTAGTATAGTATAGTTTTAAGCGATCACGTCCAGCCATGATCAACTGTATGGATAGTACATGGTTTCTAGTTAGTGGTAATACGTATACGTCGTAGCCTTCTATAATACTAGTACTCTCTATAATTTCCTCAAAATAATCTATAACATCATCTATGTATTTTGGACACTTATAGGCTATGATACTGTCTAGTAACGGGTATCTATTCCTAAAATAATCTTTAGTAAAGTCTGGTGTATACAAGTCTATAGATGCATCATACCTTCTCTCAAGTTTATAGAATATATTGAATAATGCTAGAGACTCTAGTAGGAAACCACATAATGTGATATAGAGTATTCTAGGCCTTGGTTTAAAAACACCTATCATGGATAGTGTACGCTTCATCCTTCTTAGAAGAAACCTCTCTAAACAAACACTACACAGTCTATGCCCTGATGAAGACTGGTAGTACTGTGCTCTCCTCCTACCACATACACTGCATAATGTCATAACTATACCTCAATCTTATCAAATCTATCCTCCTTAAACAGTCTCTTAGAAAGCTCTAATGCTTCACTTATATTCTCCTGACTAGCCCCCTCCTCAATAATACCTAGAACCTCCATTACAAACGGGTTAGCACTACCGGGTCCTTCTACGATCTTGTCACGGAGATTTCTAGCAATAGCTTCTAGCTCATCTCTACTAAGGAATCCAGCTCTATACTCGTGTATAAGGTTTTCAATAGCTACTAATAGATAGCGGTTGCCCATGTACAAGTCCAGCTCTTCATCAATATACTTGCTATATACTCTAACAATCTTATCTACAACAGCGTCTACATCCACCATAGAAGCACCACCTCTATACAACCTAGTGTCTCTAGCATAACGTATCTAGTAGACTAGGGCTCTTAAAACTCTTCTTCAAACTATTGAGAGATAAGCTTATATAGAACCAGTTCAGTCAAAAACGATAACAGAAAAGTATTTTGTGAGAGAAAGGGGGGTGTATGGTATGGCTCTTTACGGAGTACCTGTACTCATACTGAAAGAGGGTACGCAGAGAACAACTGGTAGAGATGCACTAAGATCAAATATTATGGCTGCACGAGCACTAGCTGAAGTACTAAAGTCTAGTCTTGGACCACGTGGTCTAGATAAAATGCTTGTAGACAGTTTTGGAGACATCACTGTAACAAATGATGGTGCAACAATTGTTAAGGAGATGGAGGTACAGCATCCAGCTGCAAAGCTATTGGTTGAAGTTGCTAAGGCACAGGATGCTGAAGTAGGTGATGGCACTACAACAGCTGTTGTACTAGCTGGAACTCTTCTAGAGAAAGCTGAGGAGCTTCTAGACCAGAATATTCACCCAACACTTGTTATTGAAGGCTATGTTAAGGCTATGAAGAAAGCTATTGAGGTTCTTGACGAGATAGCTGTAAAGATCGATCCAGAGGATCGTGGTTTGCTCAAGAAGGTAGTAAACACAGCTATTGCTAGCAAGTTTGTAGGTAGTGGTGCTATAAGGGATAAGCTTGCAGAACTAGCTATAGATGCTGTACTAGCTGTTGCTGAGAAAAAGCCTGATGGAACATATCGTGTTAGACTAGGTAATGTTAAGATTGAGAAGAAGAAGGGAGGTAGTATACTAGACACACAGCTTGTCTACGGCATAGTCCTTGATAAAGAAGTAGTTCACCCAGGTATGCCTAGGCGTGTTGAGAAGGCAAGGATAGCACTACTTGATTGTCCATTAGAGGTTGAGAAACCGGAGATTACAGCAAAGATCAATATTACAAGTCCTGAACTAGTAAAGGCATTCCTAGATGGTGAAGCAAAGATCCTTAAGGATATGGTTGAAAAGATTGCTGAAGCTGGTGCTAATGTTGTTATTTGTCAGAAGGGTATTGATGAGGTTGCCCAGCACTTCCTAGCTAAGAAAGGAATACTAGCTGTAAGACGTGTAAAGAGAAGCGATATGGAGAAGCTTGAGAGAGCAACTGGTGGTAAGATAGCTTCAAGTGTACGTGATCTAACATCGGATGACTTGGGTTATGCAGAGCTTGTTGAAGAGAGACGTGTTGGTAATGACAAGATGGTGTTTATAGAGGGTTGTAAGAACCCTAAGGCTGTGACAATACTTGTACGTGGAGCTAACGATATGGTTCTTGATGAAGTTGAGAGAAGCACTAATGATGCACTACATGTACTAAGAAATGTACTACGTGAACCAAAGATAGTGGCTGGCGGCGGTGCTCCAGAGATTGAGATAGCTTTAAAGCTTAGAGAGTATGCTGAAAAAGTTGGTGGTAAGGAACAACTAGCTATTGAGAAGTTTGCTGAATCACTAGAAGAGATACCTATGATACTAGCTGAAACAACTGGTCTTGACGCTCTAGACTCTCTAATGAAGCTTAGACAACTACATTCTGAGGGTAAGGTGCATGCTGGTGTAGACGTCATTAATGGCGAGATTGTAGAGGATATGACAAGTATTGATGTTATAGAACCAGTTATTGTTAAGAAACAGATTATTAAGAGTGCTACAGAAGCAGCTACAACTATATTGAAGATAGACGATATAATAGCAGCCAGCCCACTTAAGAAGGAGAAGAAGGGTAGAGAGGAAGAGGGTGTTCCTGGAAAGTTTAAGTTTGGCTAAAGAGTTGATAATGGATAGTTTTTTATATACTTAAACATATCTACTCCATTGCATAAGTGTTTAAGGAGCTTCTAGAATAGGTGTTTAGATAGAATGAGTAGTAAACGAGAGGTACTAGTTGGACCGCCGAAGTTAACAAGATACGAGATTGCACGTATTGTTGGAGCACGAGCACTACAGCTCTCTCTTGGAGCACCACCACTTGTTGATGTAGGTAGGGCTCCGGCGAAAGACCCTATAGCCTTAGCTCTCCTAGAACTATATGAAGGAGTACTACCTATAACAATACGTAGGATGAAGCCAGATGGAACAAGCCAACTCATCCCAGTTAGAAAGCTACTTCCCAGAGCTAGAGATTATATATGGAGAACTCTTGAAAGCTGGAAGCTCCATTAAATATACTCGTAGCTTCCTTGTTAAAGACAGGACTGTATACGAGTTTGTATTAGAGAAGCCAGTTAGTGATGAAGTATTCTATAGAATATATAGAAGCCTAGTATATAGAGGCTATATGCCTATACAGTTAGACTTTAACGGTGAACCAGTTCTTAGAATAATACCTTTAAAGAAGAGGAAGACTGGTTTAAAAAGACTAGTGTTAACAATACTAACCATACTAACAGTTGGTTTAACAGGCTATGGTTTAACAGAAAGCTTCTACAGTCTCTATGGAGGTCTAGACCCATTATCTACAACACTATGGTCAATACTATATGTTGTATTATTTCTAGGAACACTAGCACTCCACGAGCTAGGGCACTTGGTCATGGCTAAGAAGTATAGTGTACCAGCTTCTGGACCATACTTTATACCAGCACCGCCAATACAGTTAGGCTTTATAGGTACACTTGGAGCAGTTATATCGCTTGAGGGACTACCTCCTAACCGTAAGTCTCTAGGACTACTAGGTATAGCTGGTCCACTAGCAGGTTTCCTAACAGCTACACTAATATGTGTTATAGGTATACTATTGTCTCCAACAATAAGTGTTGAGAAAGCTGAGGAGATGATTGAGTCTGGAGAGCTTAGTGAAATACCCTATATGCCTCTAATATTCCTCTTACTACTATCAATAAAACAGACTAGTGTAAATGAGGTACTTATCATACACCCACTAGCTTTTATAGCGTTTATAATCTATGTTGTCACATTCCTAAACCTTATGCCCATAGGACAGCTTGATGGAGGACATGTTGTTCGTGTATTCACTAGTGCTTTAGTGCATAGTATTATAGGTAATGTAGTGATCATGGCGATGGCTATAAGTGGTTTGATGATAACTTTAATGGGCTATAATGGTTTATTCTATATAGTGCTTTCTATAATACTGCTAGTCTTTAAAATGATATTCGGTTCAAGACCTCATCCAGGTTCAGCTAACATGTACTCTAGAGTTGATAAAGTAGACTACATGATACTAACACTATATATAGTACTAGTAATACTATGTGCTCCAATACCAGTCCTCTAGAATATAGGTGTAGTATTTTTGAAAAGGTATCATAGGGTATCAAAAGCTATTACAGAGTACTTAGCATTAAAGCCTAAGACTATGGTTAAGAGAGAGGTTTCTAGGGTAGAGACGTATAGTCTATGGAGACTAACTGGTAATATATTAGTTGTTGCTGAAAAACCAAAGGCTGCTAGAAGAATAGCTCAAGCACTATCGTATAAGGCTAGGCTTAGAGTTTATAGAGAGAATGGCGTACCGTACTATCTAATACCAGTTAATGGGTTAAAGATCTATGTAGCACCAGCTGCTGGACACCTTTTTGGCTTAAAAACGGTTGATCGAGGATATCCCGTATTTAGTTATGAATGGAAGCCACTATATCTTGTTGAGAAGAAAGCTGGTTATACAAAGAAGTTTCTAAAACTACTTGAAAAACTATGTAGGATAGCTAGTGTGTATGTTAACGCTTGTGACTATGATATAGAGGGTTCTGTAATAGGGTATCTAGTTATAAAACACTATGGTGATCCAAGGCGTTGTTATAGAGCTAAATTCTCTAGTTTAACACCGCAAGAGCTTAAGAGGTCGTTTGAGAAGCTGACGAGTCTAGACTGGAATATGGTTGAAGCTGGTCTTTGTAGACACGAGCTTGACTGGATATGGGGTATTAATGTTAGTAGAGCACTTATGGACGCTGTCTACAGTGTATCTGGTAGGAGGATAGTGCTTAGTGCTGGACGCGTACAGACTCCAACACTAAAACACGTTGTTGATAACGAGGTTTCTAGAAACCTATTCATACCAATACCACAGTATACTGTATCCGTCACAGTAGAGATTGAGGGTAGCACTTATACACTAGAGTATAAGGGAGAAACTATAAAGACTAAGTGGGAGGCAGAGAAGATAGCAAGATATCTAAAGCAGAGGGGCTATCTTAAAGTAGTTGATTATAGAGAAGAGAAGCTAATATATAAGCCGCCGCCACCGTTCAATCTAGGTGATCTGCAGGAAGAGGCTGCAAGAATATACCATTACAGCCCCTATAAGACACAAAGTATAGCTGAACAACTCTACCTTAATGCCTACATAAGCTATCCACGTACGAATAGTCAGAAGCTACCAAAAGATCTAGATTATAAAGGGATACTTGATAAACTAGCTACTATACATGTCTACAACGAACTTATTAAAACACTCTATAGGGAAACACGTGGAGTACTAAAACCTGTTGAAGGACCAAAGACCGATCCAGCTCATCCAGCAATATACCCTACTGGAATAAAGCCTACTGGATTGAAGAGTTATGAACAGAAGATATACGATCTTATTGTTAGAAGGTTTCTAGCAGTATTTGCTCCACCAGCTCGTGTACTACGTAATCACATAGTCTTTAAACCAGATGGAGACAACCTTGGCTTAAAGCTCCTATATACATTGTCTGGACAGAGAATACTCTATGATGGGTGGTTTAAGTACTATCCATTCCATAAGCCTGAAGAAAGGATTGTTCCAAAGCTGTACATAGGTTATAAAGCATCTATTCTAGACGTATGTGTAAATAAACACTATACAAAACCTCCGGAAAGAATCTCAAGGATTAAGATACTTAGATGGATGGAAGGTGTTGATATAGGTACAGAAGCTACTAGAGCACGTATTATAGAGTTACTGTATAAGAGGAAATACCTGGTATCAACTAGTGGTAGAACAACTACAACAGATCTAGGTCTTGCTATTATAGAAGTCTTAGACGAGTTCTTTAAAGAACTTACACAAGTTGATCTTACGAGAAAGTTTGAAGAGTATATGAAGAAGATACGTGAAGGTATTGTAACTAGAGAGAGAGTTGTAGAAGAAGCTAGAAATACACTAATTAGTCTTTTAGAGAAGTTTAACAAGTATAAGGATGATATTGGTTTAAAGCTTTCATGGAGACTGGGTATATTGACTCCAGATAATAAGTGTATGTTGTGTAATAGAGAAGTTTATAGAAATAAGCTTTGTAGGTATCATTACATGGCTTTAGAAAGGGTTAGAGAAGCCTATAGTGAATGGAAGGTTAGAGAGGGTGTTTCTTGGAATAGTTATTTAAGAGAATTAGTTAAGCTAAGATCTACTGGTAAGTGGGTTAGAGAAGTAATAGGTGTTATAGATCACCTTTTATGAATCCATAGTGATAGATATCCTAGATAAGGTATTTTAAAAACAGAGCCATTAGATACTTCAAGAACCTTTCCTCTAACTTTCTCATAAGGTACCTTAAATGGATCGGGCTCTCTATTATTATCACCTTTAGTTACGTAGTAGTATTTCCCATTAACTACACTTACACCAACAACTCTATGTATAATCAACTCCTTCTTATAAGACTCATATATAATTATATCTCCAACACGTATATCTTCTGGAGACACATTATATGATATAACAAGGTCTCCTTCACGTAGTGTAGGGCACATACTGTATCCATCAACAACAGCTAGTGGTACAGAACTGCCAGTAACAATAGATAGTATTTGTCTAGAAAATATAGCAAAAACAACAGCTATAACAAGTACTATAATCTCAACTAACTTACTAATAGAGATCCTTGGCATAATGCTCTAGTCCTCAAAATCCTCTTCATCAAGATCACTTAGATCAAGCTCTATAATCTTAGGAGGCCTCCTCTCTTCCTCCTCAATCTCTCTACCACCAACTTCTACACTAGAACCTCCAACCTTAATCTTACTATAAACACCACGCCATCGATAACCACATTCTGGACATTCAAAAACACCCATAATCGTGATCGTTATTCTTCCTTTCTTATCAGGGAATGGTGATATTAGTTGCCATGTCTTAATAGGTTCTCCTATAACACTATTACACTTTGGGCATCTAATCTCCTTCCTCCTCTTAGACACAACTATACACCTCTAGTGTTTCAAGAAGGATTAGTTATCTAAGGAAATATTTAAGCTATACCTACTAGTTGTTATTAATTATAGGTTTTACTCTATGTTTATGCTAGGATTTTTATTAATAAGTATGCTATGAATATGTAGGTGTATGTCTCAACAACCACTATATGTGTTTTCAAAGAGATCCCTCTTAACTGGACAATATTAAGTATTAGCGTATATGTTGCTGATATTATTAATAATTCATTATAGTGGAGTTTAAAACCTACAAAGACACCTGTTAGTCCAAGCATTGTATTTATAAACACGTTATATAGCCTCCATCCATGTATTAGTCTATAGACTCTAGCTATGTATACTGGGTAGGCTACAGAGTATATGATCAGTAGTGGTAGTAAGACTATTAATTGCTCTAAACCATTATCTAACATAGCATCACCATAGAGTTGGTGAATACACTATGTACGTACTAACTACTATCTATGAAGAAATATTCCGTATAAAGAGTATTCGTGGTAGACAAGTACTTGACTCACGCGGAAACCCAACAGTACAGGTAACGGTTATCACAGAAGGTGGTGGTGTAGGAGTAGCATATGCTCCATCAGGTGCTTCAACAGGTAAACATGAAGCACTAGAGCTTAGAGATAGTGGTAGAGAGTTTCACGGCCGGGGTGTAAGGAAAGCTGTTGATAACGTAAACAACGTTATAGCACCAGCTCTTAAAGGACTTAATTCTAGGAGACAGCGGGAGATTGATCGCAAGCTTGTAGCACTTGATGGAACACCTAATAAGAGCCGTCTTGGAGGAAACGCTATAGTAGCTACAAGTCTAGCTGTAGCTAAAGCAGCTGCTTCAACAAGTGATCAGCCTTTATACAAGTATCTTGGAGGATACCGTGCACACACACTACCAGTACCGTTATTGAACATAATTAATGGTGGTGCACATGCTGGTAACAAGCTTGACTTCCAAGAATTTATGATAGTACCAGCTGGTTTTAACAAGTTCTCAGAAGCACTACGTGTAGCAGTAGAGGTTTACCATGAGCTTAAGAAGCTTCTTAAAGAGAAGTATGGTGCTCTAGCTATAAATGTTGGTGATGAAGGCGGTTTTGCACCGCCTATGGAGAGGGTTCGTGAAGCACTTGATGCTCTTGTTGAAGCTATTAATAATGCTGGATATAGTGTTGGCTCTGAAGTTGCTCTAGCACTTGATGTTGCTTCATCACAGTTTTATGATGTTGAAAAGAAGGTGTATAGAGTTGAGGGTGTAGAGTATTCTAGTGATAAGTTGTTAGATTTTTATGAAAGACTTGTTGATGAATACCCTATAGTTAGTATTGAGGATCCATTTTATGAAGATGACTTTGAAATGTTTAAGACTATTAGAGAAAGGCTTGGTAGTAGAGTACTTATTGTTGGAGACGACTTGTTTACAACAAATCCAGAGAGATTGGGGAAGGGTATAGAAGTAGGTGCTGCAAACGCTGTTCTTGTAAAAGTCAATCAGATTGGTACATTGTCTGAAACTATGGATGTTATAGAGACTGCTCACCGCAGCGGCTATAGAGCTATAATTAGTCATCGTAGTGGTGAGACAGAGGATACAGCTATAGCTGATCTAGCTGTAGCTTTTGAAACAGGTCTTATAAAGACTGGTGCTCCAGCACGTGGTGAACGTACTGCTAAGTATAATAGGTTGCTTGTTATTGAGGATGAGCTTGAAGAGCCTTATTATCCAGGTTTTAGTGTATTCCCTAGAATACCTAGGTAATAAAATATTGTTTCAATAAAAACAATTTTCTTTAAACAACCTATTCTACGGCAGTATTATACCAGCAACTATTAATCCTACAGCAAATACTATTATAAACTTTAGAAACTGTCTAACACTCATCTTAGGCAATTGCTTAACAATGTTTATTAGAAACCATAGCCCAAACCCTATGCCAAGCACTAGCAACAGTATTATACCAGCAAGCACTAGTGCTGTACCAATACCACTAGCACCACTGAATATACTAGCAATAGCGTTAAAGGCTTCACCTAGAGACTCTAAACCCAAGACACTACACCCTCAACCATACTCTAAATAGCTAATAGGGTAGAGTAGAGTAGATAAAACCCAGGACTAAATAATATAGAATAGTATGATGAGGGTTGAAAGCGTGGAACCCTAGACTTAAGAGGGGGATGACAGGAACCAGGCTGCTGATAGATAAGGTAGGTTCATATGGTGTTTAATTAGAGTATGCTTATAGTTGTTTAGTGGATGGTTTTGGGTCGTCTATAAAGTGGTCTGTGGTTTAAAAACTTTTCTTTAGTCTAAGTATATCTTAGAACCTTAAGGTGAGGGGTCTCCGGGATGAATGTATCTGTTGAAACTGTTGAGAAGTATCTTGGTCAAGCAGTTAAGGATCCTTATGGTAGAGTTGTCGGTCACCTAATAAGCTTCTACAGTAATAGTGATGGATATGTAACAGATCTTGAGGTATGTTTTGGAGAGACCTCGTTTAAGCAAGTAAATGTTGATAGATTCGAGTTTACTGGTGAGGGTGTGACACTAATACCTGAATGGCAGTATGAAGCTGAAAAGACTGCTCAAAGGCTTGAGAGGCTTAAGAAGAGGCTACACGCTCTAGAGGATCTATATTCTAAGAAGGAGATACCTAGACACGCTTATGACTTGTTTAAGAAGAGGCTAGAAGAAGAGCTTATGAAGGCTAAGGAGGAGGCTAGAAAGGTTAAGGAGATGCTTAAGACTAAGATACATGAGCTAGAGGATACTATTGTAGAACTTGAGAAAGCATTTACATCTATAAAGATGAGCTATATAGCTGGAGAAGTAAGTGATAAGACTTATAAAGCAGCTGCTGAACAACTTAGGAAGCACATAGAGTATGCTGTTGATGAGAAAGATGATGTTAAGAAGTTTATGGAGAAGATTGAGAAACTAGAAAACCAGCCAATAGACATGTCTCCTGTAACACCACCATCTAAGACAGAGGAAATACCTTCACAAACACAGCCGTTACCTGTAGTAGTTATTGAGGGAAGCTAAACAGTTTTTCTAAAAGAAGTGATCTATAACTATAATGTTTTAAACACCTATGTCTCCATGGGGTGGAGTGGGTGAGTACAATATCAAGCAGTCCATTTGGGGGGCCGTTTAGCTGGTTAGCAAAGCTATTTGGTTTCCATAGAGATAAGAAGTCACCTGCTATTATGAAGACACTGCATTTACTTACTAGAATGATAGATGATCTAGAGGTTTCTAGGAGGAGGATGGAGGATAGATACAAGGATCTTGCTAAGAAGGCTAGGGATGCTGCTTTAAGAGGTGATCGTGACAACCATAATATATTCCTAAATGAGATGGGTGAGATAAGTAAGTTTATAGCACTTGTAATACATGCTAAGAAGTCTCTAATGCAGATAAAGCTTCGTCTAGAGACAATGGTGGAGATGGGTGATACACTTGACCAACTACCAGAGATTATGGCTGAATTAAACCATCTTAAACCACTGCTAGCACGTGTAACACCAGACCTACTTGATAGGATGACAGAGCTTGAGAAGAGTGTTGCAAACATTGTATCAGCTACATCAATACCAAACATATATGGTAGTGTAAAACCAGTAGCTAGTGAACAAGTTGATTATAATTTATCAGAACTACTGCCTCCAAACAAGCCTCCAGTAGAGGCGAGGGCGGCTAGTACAAGTAAGCCATTATTTACTAATAGAGTTAGTATACAGACAATTAAGAATTGGTTGTTAGAGGAGATCATGATTACAAATGGTTTCCTAGATATAGAGGCATTTACTAGAAAGTATAAAGTACCTAAAGAAGCTGTACTTGAAGCACTTAATGCACTTAGTGAAGAAGGTAGGATTGTTATTAAGAAATAAGACTGTTTTTAACAATGTATTTAATCCCCAAACTATTTTGGTGATGTAGAGTGCATGACCCATTAGAGGAGAGAGCTAGATACTATGCTAAAAGAGCTGTACTAGCAGACCGTAATGGAGTCTATGATGAAGCTATAAAGTATTACAGGAAAGCTATAGAGCTTTTCTCACTACTACTAAAGCTTAGGCCGGAGTCGCCATTCACACAACTATACATGACATTGATTAAAGAGTATAATAAACGTGTAAAACTACTAGAAAAACAGGCACAGAAAATAGGTATGGGTGTTAGAGAAGAACGTAGTCAGGAAACAACATTCCAAGTATATACAGTAGACTCGCCAAATAGGCCTAAGATAACATTTGATGACGTAGTTGGTTTAGAAGAAGTTAAAAAAGCACTATTTAGGTCAATCATATACCCTATACGTAGACCAGACCTATTCCCACTTGGCTGGCCTCGTGGAATACTCCTCTACGGCCCCCCAGGCTGTGGTAAGACATATATTGTAGCTGCAGTAGCTAATGAAGCTAAAGCCGACTTGATCAAGGTTAGTGCAGCTGATATAATGTCTAAATGGCTTGGTGAAGCAGAGAAGAATGTTGCTAAATTGTTTAAGGCTGCCCGTGAAATAGCTTCTAAGGGTAAGCCTACTATAGTATTTATTGATGAGGTTGATGGGCTACTACGTGTATTTAATGAAGAAGTTGGTGGTGAAGCACGTGTTAAAAACCAGTTTCTAATGGAGATGGATGGACTGGAGGATAAGACTCTCCAAATACCATTATTTGTAGTTGGTACAACTAATAAGCCTTGGCTACTAGATATCGGGTTTATAAGGAGGTTTCAGAAACGTATATATGTTCCACCACCAGACCGTATGACACGTAAGGCTTTATTCAAATACTATATAGGTAGAGCAGTTAATGGTCCGTTAAAGGTTTCAGAAGATGTTGACTTAGACAAACTAGCTGATATGACAGAGGGATACTCTAGCTCAGATATAAAGAATATTGTAATGGAGGCAATAAATGATGTAGTATCAGAGCACTTTGAAAAAACACATGGAACTGGAGAGGGCTCTCCTAGAGAAATAACACTTGAAGACTTTAAGAGAGTTATTAAGAGGATTAGGCCTAGTATAAACAACAACATGGTACAAGCATATGTTAAGTGGGGTGAGGAATTCGCTTCAATATAAAAACCCGGAGACCCTAATGATAATTACTTGGAGGCAGGGGTTGTGAAGAGAGTCATGCCATAACGACATTGATGAAGTCAACCCTGGGGTAGCAGAATCCCTGCCTCCATTACCTTTTCTATATCTCTTATATATTGTTTGTTTTCTAAACCAGAGACTATTACTCCATATAATCCACTATGTCTACTATAGACTCTATATAATAGCCCTTCTATAGGTTCTAGATACTTCTTTGAATAGAATACGAATATGTTTGAACAAGGCATTGGTTCTACTGGTTTAAGACCATGTTTTACTGCTAGTTTATAGAGTTTTATTAATCGTTTATCTCTTTCCCTACAAATACGTCTTAGACACTTATGTACTGTATCTATAGAGTATCTAGGCTTGATACTTCTACAAATACCGTATTCTATAAGGATGTCTAATGGCTTGTTTGAACAAACTATTACATCAGTTATATCATTGTATGGTAGATAAGCTCTCAACCTAACAACCAAATAGTCAGTAGAGTCTCTAAATAATAATGGAGAGCTTGTATCAATAAGTAATGTGTAATCCACTCTAGCTTTCTTACTCACTATATTATATATGTTACATGGTATGGCTCCATAGATGCTTGGTATAGAGAATATAAACATAGACTTGTTCTTATATATCTTCCTCTCTAACTTAGCTACTTCATTAAAATACCCTCCTCTATATACTAGAATAGTGTTTATTACATCCAGCTTAACTATACCACTATACAGTCCTACTACGGATCTATACATAGGAATTATAGAGTCTATGTAAACTATATCTCTAGCACTGTGTCCTTCTATAATGCTCTCTACTAAGAAGTTGATAACAAGATCTGTTTCACATAGGTAGCAGCACATAAACCCTCTATGTAGTAGGTGAGAAGCATGGATGTTGACATAGTTTTCTATAAGACTAGTATCTAGTTCTGGTAGGTATCGTGTATCAACCCATGAATTCTCGTTTAAGAAGTTCATGTAATAACACCTAAGAGATACTTGGGTATACTATAGTCTAGAATATACTGTAGCTGACCACTATGTTCTCCTCTAACACTAGATAGCTTATATGATGTATAGCCATATCCACATACATAATATACTCCTGGAAGGTGTTTACAGAGGTTTATGTCAGGTGATATGATAACGTGTCTATACCTGTGTAAACACTTATTCATGATCTTAATAACTACTATATACGATAGCTCCCTATTTAGTAGAGGTTGTAGGAGCTCTCTACATAAACTATTAGTAAATAGTACTACTAACTTCTTATCAAAACTATAATCTAGTACTACACTAACAGTATCTACATCCTTTAGAGAGCCTATTAATAGAGTATATTCTCCTTCAACACTCCTACTTAACCTATACAACAACTCTATATTAGCATATTTTTTAATAATATCTTTAAGAATGTTGTTGAAGAGCTCTTGTTCTCTAAGTAACACTATATACTTTAATCTAAAGTATTTGTTAAACATATGTACTAAACCATAGAGTAGGTCTACTAGTGTTGGGAAACCCATAGAATATGCTATGTGGTCTCTCTCAAATACACTAGCTAATTTTATACAAGCAGCTTCTCTATAGCGGCTATCCATAACCTAACCCATACATTATTATTCTCTAAACATAATATATCCTCTTAGAAGAGTCTGGAGGTAGAGGTATTGTATAGTAAACCTGTTAAGATAGAGTCCTTTAACGATATATACTACTATGAATATGAAGAAGTCCTACCTAAGCACCCATCATATCTTGTACTAGGTCTCCCAGACGCTGGTCTTGTTGGTGCACTAGCAATTAGGTATTTAACACTGAATACTAGTATGAAGATTTATGGTGAGGTAGATTCTACAAGGTTTCCACCAGTAACAGTTGTACATAAGAGTATACCATATAGTCCATTCCAGCTGTACCGTGATGATAGTGGTTGTCTACTAGCACTTGTATCAGAGTCTCCAATACCTACACATGCTGTCTACCCACTAGCAAAGAGTATTGTTGAATACGCTCTATCTAGAGGTATAGACTACCTACTATCACTATCTGGTATAGCTGTACCAAACCGTATAGATATTAAGAAGCCTAAGACATACTGGATAGCATCTACAAGTGATGCTGCTAAAGAAATGGAGAAGTACGGCTATAAATCATTTGATGAAGGATTTATTGTAGGGCCATACGCTATCATACTTAAAGAAGCTAAACGTAGAGGTTTAAACAATATAGTAGTTCTTGTAGAATCCTTCTTCGACTTCCCAGATCCAGAGGCTGCTGCTGAAGCACTAATGGCTCTTTCAAAAATAACTGGTATAGAAGTTGATGTTAGTAAGCTTCTAGAAGAAGCAGAGCTTATTAAATTACAAGCTAGAGAGCTTATGAAACAGACAAAGAAGGCGTTACGTGAGATGAAGAAGGGTTATGAGATGCAGATGCCTCTAATGTATACATAGCTTCTAGTGGGTGATGGCGGGTGGGTTATGAAGACTTCTTAGAAAGGTTTAGGAAGGAGATTAGGAGGTTTATTAGAGAGTTTGAAGAGGATATTGAAGAGAGGTCTATGTGGGATATTAATGGTAGAGTTGAACCACTAGTATCTATTGATAGGAGGCCTGATAAGTATATCATACTAATCGATCTACCATACGCTGATCTAAAGGCTTTATCAGTAGATGTACGTGGTAGAAGAGTTCTTATAGAGTGTAGACTGTCTAGTGGAGTAAGGTTTTCAAACTGGATTGTATACAGTAATACAACGTTTGATCGATACTATACAGAGTTCGAGTTACCAGAAGACGCTGTTGTTGAAGGAGCTGTTATTGAGAGAGATGAGTCTAAGAAGATTATACGTATAATAGTACCTAGAAGGAGAGTCTAGCTACGTACATGGATTTCAACAACATCTCCATCCATAACAGTGTGTTCAAGACCTACTCTCTCACCAGGATACTTAGCTGATGGACCCCATATTCTAGCGTAGAGGAAGCTATCTATAAAGCTTCTATGGATATGTATAGCTACATCATATACTGTAGAACCCTTCTTTAATACAAGTGGTTTATCAGATACTTCACCATTAGGTTGTTTAGTATATACTCTAATAACACCTAGTTCTCTAAACAATATCCTACCAAGATCGCTGAATCCCTTGCCAAGCTTTGCTGAAGCAACAATAACTGGTACAGCAGGGTTGAGTAAGTGTATCTCTTTAGCAGCCTCTATAGCGTCTCTATAACATAGATCAGCCTTATTGACAATAGCTATTGAAGGCTTATACAAACGGCTTTCAAAAACAGCTTGCTCTATATCGTCAAGCGTTGCTTCACCATATACTTTAACAAGAGCATTATATATACGATAGCTTTCAAGCAGTCTCCTAACATCATCAACTGTACAATCAACAAGTCTACCCATTAAAGCTACACGAACACCTAGTTTACCAGCACGTTGTCTTTCAATAACAACACGTCCACGAGGCTTACTCAATAGTATACCAGAAGAGTATAGTTCATTAACTATAAACCTATACTGTTCAACAGGCTTACTAGATGCATCAACAACTATTAACACAGCATCAGCATTACGTACCAACCCTATAACACGGTTATTCAAACCCTTAGAGCCGATCGATAAGGGAGGTGTATCAACAAGTTGAAACAATATATCCTCATACCTAAGCATACCAGGTACTGGTTCAAGAGTTGAAAAAGGGTATTCAGCAACTCTAGTCTTAGCACCAGTTAATAGCTTTACAATACTACTCTTACCAGTATTAGGTGGTCCAATAACAATTACTTGAGCAGCCCCCTCCTTCTCAATAAAGAACCTCGGTCCACGTCCAGCCCTCCTCCTCTTTCTCTCCTCTAACTGCTCACGTAGTTCTGCAAGCCTCTTCCTAGCCCACATTCTAAGGTTTTCAGTACCCTTATGCTTAGGTACTGCTGACAAGAACTCTTCTAAAGCACTAATCTTCTCTTCAACAGTCCTAGCTTCCATAACCTTAACCCATTTAGCCCTAGCCTCTGCTGGAAGGTTTGTAGGCAACAACGACACCTCTCTAGAAATACCATTATTGCTTAGAGGCTTATTTAAGATAATCTAGAATACTCTTCTGTCTACCTATTCCTCTAACCTTCTTAGCCTTATACCATTTTGGAGCTATTCTCTTAAGCACTCTCCAACTCCTACGTATGAAGGGTGGTATACTATCTAGCTTCTGATATGCTTCTCTAATCCATGCTATAGTCTCTGGATCTGTAGGGTAGCCACTACCTATTTCTCCATAAAACCTCTTTAACTCACTGATAAGCTGGTCTCTATAATACTTTGCTATAATACTAGCAGCAGATACTACAACATACTTCCTATCAGCATCTTCTTCAAAAACAATCTCTGCTTTAGGGTAGAGCTTTCTAAACCTATTCAAATATCTTTTATAGCCTTTAACCATGTCAATAAACACTGTTTCTACACTATCATACCCTACAATACGTCCTACACTATCAAGCATATATAGTATCTTTTCCAGAGTAAGTCTATTCAAATTATACAGATCAATCTCTCCAATAGACACATGAGTAACAAGTACTAGATCAGAAATTCTAGTTATGATAAGGACAAGCCTAGACCTTTGATTTGCCGATAAGGACTTACTATCAACAACACCGTGGGATTTAAGAAGATCTAATCGATCCCTTCTAATACACACTAAACCTATAATCATATCACCTAAAACGGGTCCTCTACCAGCTTCATCAACACCTATAACTAGAGGTATATTCTCAGCCATGTAAGGAACTCCCTAATCCTAGTTAATAGACTCTCTAATTTAACCTGTTTACCCCTCTCATCATTAAATGCTTCAATTAGTACATAGTATGGATTAATATCTCTTAACAATTTAAGAATGCTTTTCCACTCTAAAACGCCATAACCTGGTATAACATGGTCTATTATCCTTGTTAAATCCCCTTTCTTTCCAAATACTACATCATGGATATGTACCAATGGTATACCTATACTCTCCAATATTGTAAGGGCATCTTTTAGATAGTCTATAAATGTATTATAGTTGTCTATGTAGTGTTTATAATAGGTTGTTGCTAAATGCCCTATATCTAATGCAATATGTGCTTCAGTATTGTCAACTATTTCAACTAGGTCTTGAGGAGTAGAGCTATACCCACTAGGTATGTTTTCTACAACCAGTATAGTCTCTCTAGGTAGAGCTTTCCTAATAAGACCTATAATCTCTCTAGAATTCTTTAAAACATCCTCTTTATTACTACTAAGTTGTAGTTTCTGACTAGTTGTTATATGAAGTACTATATAGTCTATACTATAGTCTTTAAAGAACTCTAAAACATCATTAACAACACTAATCATAGCTCCATGTAGGGCATCATATGGTGTAGCGTAGAATAGGTCTCTCCATGGAGCATGCACTCCTATAGAATATCCTCTACTAAAGCATTCCTTAATAAACTCTTTAAGAACACTAGTGTCTCTATAAGGCCATGGATAATCTATACTTATCTCAAAATAATTCACTATATTACTTGTCTTTATTTCCACAAGATCTATAAATAAACTAGGTTTTTTTATTTCTTTAAAGCTATTATACCAAATAGGTATACCTATCTTCAACATATTCTTAAAACCTCTAAAGTCTTCTCTACTAATATTTCTAGACTATCTACTACTATACCCAAAGATACACACTCGTACTTATTAGATACTAGTGATAATGCATTTATTGTTTTAGAATACCTTAATTTATAAAG
>Ga0190312_1000052_pt1 | contig 46963 bp, 28 predicted proteins | sample 487007910_MG_FD_165046 | JGI IMG/M metagenome (GOLD analysis project Ga0190312, IMG submission 165046) | Hydrothermal vent sediment bacterial communities from Southern Trench, Guaymas Basin, Mexico - 4870-07-9-10_MG | ecosystem: Environmental > Aquatic > Marine > Hydrothermal vents > Sediment ... | reverse complement strand
CCCCATAGATAATCAAGTAGCGCTCCCCCAAGTGCTCCGCTTTGTGTGAGAAATGCTATGTATCCACATGGCGGCCTAGCCAAGTTTATCATTAATTTTCCATCCACATCTTTCTCTGGAGGGATAAATAGAGTGTCAACACCTGTGTATGGGTCGTAGATACCGAGTCCATTAGGGCCAATTATACGAATATTGTATTCTCTGGCGATTCTCTTAACTTTATTCTCAAGCTCTACGTTTCCAATCTCTGAAAACCCACTGCTTATTATTGTTGCGACTTTGACACCTTTTTCTCCACACTCCTCCATAGCCTTTGGGACGAACTTCGAGGGGATAGCTATCACCGCATGGTCAACATCTCCTGGAACATCGAGTATAGATCTGAAGAGTTTTTCCCCTAAAACCTCGCCTCCCTTGATGTTGATTCCAAAGACCCTCGCTTTAAGAGTACCTCGCTTTCTGTTTTCTAACAGATTTTTAAATATTACATATCCTGGTGACCCAACACGTGTCGACGCACCAATCACAGCAATCGTTTTTGGCTCAAAGAAATAGCTTAGTTGCGAGACCGACAATTACATCACCATACCCCACAGAATATGCAGATAATTAGTCTTTAAATTCGGACAATTGCTATTTACGTGGGCTTGTGAAATACTGTTGATATTAAGAGACATCAAGTAAGATATAGATTCCATTGACGATGTCCTATTCATCATGGTGATGAATATTGATTATTGTCATAACGACTGTTGATAAAAAGGACACCGCCAACCGCATTGCCAAGGAGCTTGTTGAGAAAAAATTAGCCGCGTGCGTGAGTATATTCCCAATAAGATCAACCTACTACTGGAAGGGGAAGATAGAAGAAAACCAAGCGGAGTTCATGCTTACAATAAAGACCCTAGAAGAAAAGACATCCAATGTTATTGAGTATCTCAAATCAAATCACCCATATGCCATGCCAGAAATAGTTACAGTTAAGGCGGAGGCTCATGGCAAATATGTTGATTGGATGGTTAGCTACTTGCTGGGCATAGAATCCCCGTAATGATGAGAGCTTCCAGCACTGATAGGATGATGATGCGACCTTCATCCGAGCATATATATTCTTACTAAGTATTCTTTATATTACTATATAACGTGGGCTTTTATACTTGGAATTTTATATTATACTTATTGGTTCTAAATTACGGTGTAAAAAGAGTTGTCGGACGATCCAGATTCTAGTAGTAAGGGACATTTGGGAGAAGCCCGACGAGCAGTTAGGTTTTCAATCCTGGCAATAACAGGGGTATTCCTACTCAAGCTTGCTGTTGGTTTATTCTCTGGTAGTATTGCTCTAGTGGCTGACGCATTTAACTCACTTGCAGACACCACACTACTGATAATAATATATTTGGCTCTTCGAATATTAGAGAAGAAACCAGATAGGCACTTTAGGTACGGATACTACAAACTTGAGGACCTCCTCTCATTGATGATGTCTTTTGCGTTTGTAGGAGTAGCTTTTATGGTTATATATGATGGGCTAAGAGCTATATTATTTGGCTTTGAGGGCAGTACACATTACATAGAAGCTGCCGTAACCGAGATCGCTGTTGCTGCTATACTCTTCGCCGTTTCCTGGAAGCAATATAAAGCAGCGGAGCGCGCAAATATAACTTCTTTGGCTCTGAGTGCTCGAGATATGCGGATAGATGTCATATCAGCAATTTTTGTTGCACTGAGCATAATCTTAAATAAGACCCTTAGGTTTCCTTTGGAGGGGTACGCAGCCATGATTATAGGCATCCTAATAATACAGAACGCTTTTAGAGGGATCACCACGGCGGGCAGAAACCTATTAGACGCTTGGAATAGACCAGAGATCACCAGGAGGATAGAAGAGATAATTAATGAAACTGGAAGTCTTAAAGTAGGAGAGATTCGACTTCGAAGAGCAGGACCGATAATCTTTGGTGAGATAACCGTATACGCTCATGAAGATCTTAGACTTGAAGAAATTGATGATATTCTAGAAATTGTTGAAAAGAAAATCTATGAGGAGATACCAGATATCAAAGAGATAGTTTTCGAGGTTGAACCACTACAGACAAATTATCAGGTTATCGGAGTTCCTGCTGTGGATACTCCAGATGGGCGAACTGTTTTGGCATCAGAACTATCTCAGGCCAGAAAAATAGTGATATATCACTTCTACCCTAATAGCGGAGTTCTCATCAAGCGGGGTGAGGTCCCAGTAGAAAGAAATGGTAGTGGAAACGGCACTAATAGAAGAAATGGCGAAAGAGAAATAGTCATATGTAGACAGCTTAAAAGACTTATGGTAGACATAGTGGTTGTTAAGTATATAAGTGAGATCGCATACGAAATACTGAAAGGCTATGGGGTCGAAGTTTACATCGCAGAGACGGATGAAATTCATGAAGTTCTACAAGCAATTAAAACAAAGCACCTAAACATGCTGAGTGATTATAGTGATCTGGAACGCAAATATACTATGCGGGAACATTCAGAGACGGAGAGTTCCGAATTGGAATACCCCACCATAAGTGCTGAAATTATAAATAGAATAATAGCCCCCAAAAACACTAACGACGAAGACATCAACCCGTCTAAAAGTAGAAATAAATAAAGATTGTTTTTCGTTTCTCCTATCAGCCTACCTCTTTCTTAGTAACACACTATCGATAATTATTTTTGCAAGCTCATTTGTGTAACCAGAAATGACAAACTCCTTGTCAGTTTCCTTGTTAAGGAGCATAGCGATCTTTGTTTCTATTTCCTGACGTCTATTGGGTTCTTTCTTCACAGCCTCAAGGAGCTCTCGGTATCTTATGGGATCTATCATGGGGTAGTCTATGTATGTTGAGACATAACCATCAATTTTATCCTCGACGACTCTAGGATTCGTCTGCTCAATGTTAACTCCAAACCTATCCCTCAAATAGGGTATCCATATCCCAGATTCTCTCTTAGCTGTTTCTACAGCATCAGATGCATGGGCTATGTTAACACCTGCCATTATCCCATATCTCGCCCGTATTGTGTTAGGGGCCTCCACTGCTGCCTTTTCTGGAAATGTTGGGCCCAGAACTTCCCGTATCCTAGAAACACCATCTTTCGTTGTTCTTATTATCAAGACAATAATAGGGCCTGAAGCTACATAGTTTACTAGCCAGTCGAAGAAGAATTTACCTTTGTGTTCAACATAATGCTGGTCTACGAGGAAGTCCTTGTCTACTTTTATGTTTTCGAAGCATAGAAACTCTATGTCACTCACATTGTCCATTAGGACTTTTAGTGATCGAGCACCCGAATAACGCCTAACAACGGCATCCGGTTTCAGAAAGAATACCAGTGTTATCTCCATCTTCATCACCAATCCACATATATCTTGCTAAATCAAATTGATAATGTAGATATACAATAATTAATGCGGAGGTATTTGCTTTACCCATTTTTTGAGAGGCGCCTAGGTTGCCCACGAAAGAGGAAATTTTTAGGATGCTTCTAAACATCGATTTTGAACTTGCTAAAAAGCTAATAGTGAACTACGTGAAAAATTATTTTCTCTACTCTGGTGCTAAAGTAGCTGTGATGGGCTTGAGCGGTGGCGTCGATTCGTCAACAACTTTGGCTTTGCTTGTTGAGGCTCTGGGAAAGGAGAGGCTATTTGTACTGATATTGCCATATGAGGGAGTTTCTCCTAAGCGCGATGTCGAAGACGCTATAACGTTAGCTGAGAAATTTGGAGTGAGATACAAAGTTTTGAATATAAAGCCCATCGTTGATAAATTCGCGGAGGCCTTAGGAGAATCATTAGGAAAATTAGAACGCGTAGTCGTTGGAAACATCATGGCTAGGACAAGGATGATCACTCTATATGCTTATGCCAATAGTCTAAATGGTCTTGTCGTTGGTACGGGGGATAAAAGTGAGATAATGATCGGTTACTTCACAAAGTATGGTGACGGAGCTGCTGACATAATGCCTATAGGGGATCTATACAAAACCCAGGTGCGGAGACTCGCACTAAAACTTGGTTTGCCAGAAAATATCGCTTTTAAACCCAGTAGCCCAGCACTTTGGGTAGGCCAAAAAGCCGAAGCAGAGCTTGGTGCCAAATATGAGGATATAGATGTTGTGCTTTATGCGATGATCGAGCTGGGTATGGGTCCACAAGACATTTTTAACATCGAGGGACTAGATGTGAATGTAGCTAGTATTGTTATTAGTAGAGTTCATCGATTTGAACACAAGAGAAGACCTCCTGAGATACCAAAAATCCAGAGAGCTCTAATGAAAACCAAATAGCCTAGGCCTTAGGGAGAATTATTCTACAATTTTTTCCTACATACTCCACATATCTCCCAATGAGAAACGCGTATCCAGCAACAGCGCATACAAAAGCATCAAACTCGTCCTTTGTCAGCTTGTTAGCCCTAGTCATACTTTTGAGACCCATCATCATCCTTATAGTATTGAAGTATTTTCTGCGTTCCTTATAGCTCCTAGGTTTTCTTTTGAAGCCAAGCATACGCAGAGCCCCTGCGGGGAAAGTTTCAATGCATTTGATTCCCACCCTACTTAGTGTTTCAGTTACCAGCAAAGCACGCCTTATTAGTTGTTGCATGCCTGGAGTGTTGAGGGGAAGAGGATTCATTCGATCTTTTTTTAGGAGTAAGTCGCAGTCCCTATATGGTTTGTTCTTAGATGTGCTGAGGGGAGAGTCTACCGCAACAATGTCTGGCCTTAGTTTGTGCAGGTACTCCAATAGATACTTTAATGTGCGGAATTCGCCGATGACAGCTACTGTTGCTCCATAGATAAGGCAGAAGCCAGAGGGATTACCGTCCTTACCAGATAGATCCAAACCAAGAATTTTCTTAGGCATTCTGTGCTCTCTCCGATACCCTCTTTACTTCTAAGACGAGTTCTGGGAGCACTTTCCCTGCAGGCCCCCTAAGGAATATGTCAGCAATTTCAGTTATCCCCGATTCTGCAATGTTCACCTCAATCACAGTTCCACCTGAGTTCTTAACAACATGTGGAATTATACCTGCTGGGTACACAACACCAGAAGTCCCAACAACAATTATGGCGTCAGCCCTACGTGCGTATTCAAATGCCTTTTCTAGCGCTTTCACTGGGAGAGGTTCTCCAAACCAAACCACATCCGGCCTCATAATATCGCCACAGGAGGGGCATTTAGGCGGTATCTCCTTTGGGGGCTCCGACATATGAAGCTTATAGCCACAGGACACACATCTGGCAGTTAGAATATCCCCATGGAGCTTAACCAATTTCTTTGTACCAGCACGCTCATGGAGATTATCAACATTCTGAGTTATTGTGAGTTTTAAAAAGCCCATCTTCTCAAGTTCTGCGAGTGCTTTATGGGCTGGATTCGGCTTCGCATTTATTACGAGCCCTATTCTCCAAGCATACCATTCCCAGACAAAGCGAGGATTTCTAAAAAAAGCTTCGGGCGTCGCTAATTCTTCGGGTCTATATTTGCTCCAGAGCCCGTTCTCACCTCTAAATGTCGGAATACCGCTCTCGGCACTCATTCCGGCCCCCGTTAGTGCTATTAAGTTTTTCGATTTAACAATGATATGTGCGGCTTTTTGTATTAGATCCTGCAAAACTATCCACCATGCCAGATGGGTATAAGTTTTATTGTTGAATCATTCTTCACCGGTTTGTCCAGAAGGCCAAGCGAATTCCAATCAGCACCATCAACCAAGATAAGCAATTCTCCCCTAACCTTTCCTTCCCTAAATATCAAATCACTAATGCCTAGTCTCTCTGAAATCTGTTTTAGAATCTCTATTAGGGGCTTCTCATCGATACCGATCTCCAGCTTGTCTGTCCCAGATCTTCTCTTGAGATCACCATAGAGAATTACTGTAACCATACCAAAAGGCACCATAGCGATTTTATTGATACGCATTGTTGTAGAATTTGTTTTATGTAAATTTAATGATAAGCAAATGAAATCTCGGTGGTGATAATACTTGGAGAAAGACATCCTATTTTTCATTGCCTTAGTATTGGAGCTCATGACAATAACATGGATTTTTGGATACTTCCTAGTGATGGCATATGGGGCGATTGCCCTTTTGGCCGTCGGAGTATTATCTATGTTTTATCCGCTGATCTCGGCGATAATAACCAATAGGTACTTCACAAAGATGACACTGGGAGAACTCAATGTTAAGCCCAGATTTTTATTCGTCTTAGTGCCTCTAATCCTAGTCTTTTTTTACCCATTCCTTGTAATATATATTGGAGCAATAATAGCATCACCATTCATTCCTGTTGATTGGTACGCCTCCACCCTTATATCGGGAATGCAAAAAGCTATAAGAGATGCTACGGGAATTGAGGTATCCGTGGAAACGATAATCATTATGCTGGCGTTCTCGTACCTATTCTCGTCGCTTGTAAATAGTATTCCTGCCTATGGTGAGGAGGCTGGTTGGAGAGGATTTCTATGGACACGCCTTAAACAATCGTATAGCCTAGAGGAGGCACTAGTAATTATGGGGGTAGTATGGGGAGTTTGGCATTGGCCACTCTACACCGCCGCAAACCTTATAAAGAAAACTCCGATACACATCCTAATACCTTTTCTGCTGGAGTTTGTGCTCTTCACAACAGGGATTAGCGTATTTCTAGTCTGGTTAGTTGAGAAGACTAACAGTGTTCTCTATCCCTCCATTGCTCATGGGGCGATAAATGCTGGGCTAGGATTCGGATACTACGTGGTGTTGGTAGATGATCCACTAATAGGATTCAACTCTGGGATAATACCTATCATTGCTATATGGATCATAGCGTTTTTCTGCTACCTTGATTTGAAGAAAATGGAGATATGAGATATCCGTTAGTCAGAGCGGCTCTTCGTCATCAGAGTTCAGGGCGCCACAAGATCATCATCCTAAAATATTCTTCTCTTTTTTGTAGTTATATTACAATGCGTAGCTTCCCAACATGGCGCATTGGGAGGGAGCTGCAACGCAACAAAAAATCACTTTTTAGATTCCATGTCTACCATGACTAGACCCTTTCGGCTCTTGCGAGAATCTCGGCCACATTCCTTCCCGATAGGACATATGCCAAAAGATATGCAAGTAGCGTTGTTGGTATCGAAACTATTAATAGGACTCTCAACAACATATCCATGGAAACAACAACGGGCACTCCTACCTCGCCGATCGCGTTTATCATGTAGTCGACCTCGTAGACCATTATATACGCCGCTGCGAGACCCGCTAGGAATCCCATAAATGATATTACTATCGCTTCTAACATGAATATCATAGCAATATGCCTTCTTTTAGCACCTATTGCCCTTAGAACACCTATCTCCCACACACGCTCCTTTATGGTTGCAACAACACTTAGAATCTCACCCATAATTGCAACGAAAACTGCAAAGGATAGTAATGTTGACAGAATGCTTTCTAGTGATAGTAGTGCCTCCTTTGACCTCTCTAAGTACTCATTAACTGATACCACCTGAATATCATATTCCTCACCTATAGCATCTATTATAGCCTCCACAACAGAATCAACACTGCTGCTACTCTTAACTCTGATCAGGATACGGGAGAACCAGATATTTCCAGTTATGTTTCTAAATGTGTTCAGCGAAACAATGATATCGGTTCCTTGAGCTCTTGACGCATATGTCGTAAAAACGAATCCTGGTGCCTTGGTTGATATGTGGGATACATTTAGAAGAAATGTCTCCCCGCGATACTCAAAACGTAGAGTGTCCCCTATACCCACATCGAGAAATTCAGCTAGGCCTCTACTTATCATTGCTGACATATTGCTGGCTATTTTCTCTATACCCTTGATATTCAGTCCAAAATCCTCTATGTATGTGGTACGGGTATAGTTGTGAGGCTCTATACCATATATTCTTGCGGTTGCTGATCTCCAATAAACAACATCTCCTATCTTAACACTTATTGGGAATGTGACCGGACAGTAGGATTCAATACCCTCTACCTGCTCCAACAGCTTCGTTATGTTCTCTGGTAGGGGCTCTCTACCGTATACTACTATGTCGGCCCCAACACTTAGCTTTATTGATTTCTCTGTTGCTTTTATCTGGGTATTAACTAAGAAGTTTATTGTGAAAAGCGATGCGACTACCAATGAAAGCATGAAAAATAATATGATCGACCTATGTTTATATCGTAGTATGTTTCTTCCCGCGAGCCTACTAATGGTTTTAAACGGTACTGAGAGAATAATGCTTAGCATCTTCGCTATTTTCGGGAAAATACCAAGAAACATAGAGATTATGCCCAATACCACTACTAAGACGAGAAAGAAGAATATCGTAGTAAGAGAGCGTAAGCTATTTGTGGTCATCATCATTGTCAACGCGAATACTATCATTGATATGCTTCCTAGCACACCAACTCCAAACACAATGAAGCGGGTATCTATGGCTTCTGGGGAGATTTTCTTTTCAATCGTTTCCAGAAGCTTTACCCTCCTAGCAGCTGGTTGAAGTGCTTCTCTAGGCAAAACCATACTCGCCTTGATCGCAGGGTATATCCCTCCTAACACGGCTATTGATATACTTACAAGAACGCCACCTAAAAGTACTTCATATCTTAGAATGAAAAAGCCTTTGGCATATTCCAACAGTAGTTGTGGCATTAGCATCCTTCTTAGCATATAATATGCTATTACACCTAGACTCAGACCTACACCACCCCCAATTATACCCACTACTAGAGTCTCAGATAGGCTGAGAGCAAAAATACGAATCCTTGAGGCACCAAGAGCTCTCAGGATTCCTATCTCCCTTAGCCTATCATGCATATTCATAAGCGATATCATTAGAACAAGCAGTACGGCCATGAACATCGTTATTGATGCAAAAGAATCGTACAGAATTCTTTGAAACATTAAGCCCTCTGAAACACTGCTAAGAATCTGTGCCTTTATGGGTGTTACAGAAAACTCAAACCCTATACTCATCTGTATTTTCTCTGCGAGACTGACAATATTTTTTATTGATCTCTCAGCATCTCCAGGGTCTACTAAGCTTGGTTTTAATTTGACCACAAGAAAATTTATTTGGCCATCAGCACTCAGAATTTCCTGGGCAAATCCTAAATCCACAAATAGTACGGAGCTTAGATCTGCTGGTAATTTGCCATATTGCCTTACGATGCCTTCAACTATGAGAAACTCAACTCTTAGTGCACCAAGTGTATCATAAAACCAGATTGATATGTTGTCACCTATCCCCACTCCGATTATATCCGCGACGGATTCGAGAATCACACATGTTTTCTTACTTAGATTTAGTGTTCCTTCTACGATCTCAAACGATCCGATACTCTCCTCAATACTAACATTGATACCAACGACGACAATGTTCGTTGTTGTCCCATTCTTATCTAATGTCGCTCCGAAGAGAAGCCGCGGGCCTATGGCGTATACCTCTGAGAAGTTCTTAACTTTTTGAATAACCGTCGACTCGTTAAAGAGCTCGAAATTTCCCTTTGTTATAAACATATCGAAGTCTCCGACATACTCAGTATATGCCCTCATAGCCGAATACAGGGCGGTTTTTGTGGTCAATTCAAGCGAAACAAACAACGCTGTAGCTAAGCCTATCGACAATATCATAACAAAGCATCTAAATTTTCTGCGTGAAATGTTCCTCCAAATCAGCATAAGCAATTCACTCACCACGTAGGATTTTTTCTCCTTGTATCTTGCCGTCCCTCAAGTATATTATCCTATCAGCATACTCAGCAACTACGGGGTCATGAGTAACTATAATAACTGTGACCCCCTCCGCTCTCGACACCTCACGGAACACATCTAGAACCCTTCTACTCGTATCAGTGTCCAACTCACCCGTGGGCTCATCAGCAAGAATTATTGATGGGTTGTTGGCAAGGGCCCTAGCTATGGCTACCCTTTGCTGTTCCCCTCCGCTCAGCTCATCGGGTCTATGATTCATACGGTCTTCTAAGCCCACAAGTCTAAGAAGATACTCAGCTCTCCTCTTTCTCTCCTTCTTAGGTATGCCTGCGAATATCATTGGGAGCTCCACATTTTCAAGTGCCGTTAGAACAGGTATCAGATTATAGAACTGAAAAACAAAGCCTATCTTCCTCAGGCGGAATTCCGTAAGCTCCCTCTCACGGAGCCTAGTAATATCCCTTCCATCTACTATAACTCTACCCTTCGTTGGTTTGTCTAATGTGCCAATGATGTTTAGAAGAGTTGTTTTTCCGCTCCCACTAGGCCCCATAATGCATAGAAACTCACCCTTCTTGACTGAGAAGCTCACTCCTCTGAGAGCATAGATCTCTATGCTTCCGAGCCTATATACCTTGTGGACATCTACGACATCAATTATGTTCATGGCAACTCACCATTATTCCTAGCTTGGGCCTACAAAATATCCTTAATGCTTCATAGAGAACTCAAATAACCCATATAAACACTCCAACTCAATTTTTGTTTAGCTGAATTAAAACACTGTCTTAGTATGAACTACTGAAATCTTGAGTTATTGCTGTCAGCAGAACGAAACAAAGATGCTGTGCATATGTGAGAGAGAACACCTGCCAAGAAGAAATTCGACTAAATTGTTTGCAATACACTGGTTTTATGCAATAATTGGATTGAAAAAAAGATAGAGATTGAAGCTACTTCTTCTGTAGGCGTTTTTCTACTTCCTTCTCAACCAATTCGATTTCTCTCCTCCTATCATCTGGCCATGTATCACGGATCATTGGGTGCCAAACTTTGTGTTTCTTAGCAACCTCTATAGCTCTCTCATAGCCAGCGTCTGCGTGTCTAACAATGCCGATTCCAGGGTCTGTGGTTAGAACTGTTACTATTCTTTTATCCATCTCCCTCCTACCATCACATACTAGGCACATACCCGCGTGTATAGATAGACCTATTCCCACACCTCCTCCATGGTGCACAGAAACCCATGAAGCACCAGCAATAGCATTGAGAAGAGCGTTCAGTATTGGCCAGTCGGCAATAGCGTCGCTCCCATCCTTCATTCCCTCCGTCTCCCTGGTTGGAGATGCTACCGACCCCGCATCGAGATGGTCTCTCCCAATCCATACTGGTCCAGATAGTTTTCCTTCTCTTACCATCTCATTTATTATTTTGCCCATCCTCGCTCTCTGTCCGTATCCCATCCAGCATACTCTCGCTGGGAGCCCTTGGAAGGCAACGAATTTCCGTGCTTTCTCAACCCAGTTTACGAGTATTTTGTCATCCTTGAACTCCTTCTTTATCACCTCGTCCAACTTATATATGTCTTCTGGATCGCCCACTAACGATGTGTATCTAAATGGCCCTCTACCTTCACAGAATAGAGGTCTTATGTATTTCTTAACGAATCCCTCAAACGCAAAAGCCCCTTCGAATCCAGCGTCATATGCTTGTTGGCGGATACCATTACCATACTCAAACACTATTGTTCCCTTCTTAAGGAATCCAACCATTGCTTTAACATGCCTAACAACACTCTTCTTTGCAAGTTCTATGTATTCCTTGGGGTCCGATTCCCTCAGCTTGTCAGCCTCCTCTCTAGATAGCCCCGCAGGATAGTAGCCTCTCAGCAGATCATGAGCTGCTGTCTGATCTGTCATCAGATCTGGCTTCATGCCCCTATTAAGCAATTCCTCATAAACATCCACCGCGTTCGCCAGAACCCCAACACTCATCGGTTGTTTGTCTCTTACAGCGTTCTTCACAATCTCTATTGCTTCATCTAGATCCTCCGTCCATTCCATAAGGTAGCCATGTTCTATACATCGCTGGATAGCCTCTTTTCTAACCTCCGCGAAGAGTCCAACACCGTCATTCATAACCACTGCTAGGGGCTGTGCTCCACCCATTTCTCCGAGGCCAGCACTCAGAACAAATCTTCCTTTCAACGTACCGCCAAACGGTTCCGCTGCTCTAGCCAATGTTTCATATGTCCCCTGGATTATTCCTTGGTGCCCTATATATGCCCAGGACCCCGCAGTCATCTGGCCGAACATTATTAGACCTTTCTGCTCCAATTCTAGGAAGTATTCCCATGTCGCCCATCTTGGCACAAGTAGACTGTTCGCTATCAGAACTCTGGGGGCATATTCATGTGTTTTGAATACTCCCACGGGTTTTCCACTTTGAATTAATAATGTCTCATCGGGTCTCATCTCAAGGAGTGTTTCCACGATCACCTCTAATGCCTCCCAGTTCCTTGCTGCTTTTCCGGTTCCTCCATAAACGATTAGGTTTTGAGGATCCTTGGCGACATCTGGTGCCAACACATTGAAGAGCATTCTTAGAGCTCCTTCTATCTGCCAATCAGCACAGTGAAGGTCAGGGCCCGTAATTATATCTATCTTCCTCATCTTAACCTTAGCAAGAATCTCCTGTTTCTCTTTCAGCTTTTCAAGGTCGTATGCACTCATATAGAGTCACCAATTCAATCCTATAAGAATAAAGAAAGAAAGACAATAAAAATATAGAGTTAGACAAAGAAAAGCCGTACGATTTTTAATCATTTATTGTTTTCAGAAGTAGTTAACCAAAATGGCCCAGATCCATCTAAGAAATGGCTAGTGAGGATATCATATTATTTTCCATAGAGGATTTCCAAACGCTACAAATGAAAGCCACATTGACTTTGAATTTTTAGAAGCTTCTAATCTTGCTTTATGGACACTTTCTACTAAGCTTTTGCCTCGAATCATATTCCTATAGAGTCCCTTAGCAAATGATATTGCTACTGAATCCTTTATTTCGGTCCGCGTTCCTATGAACACAGATATATTTTTACCTTCCCGAAGAATGTTACCAATTAGGTTAAATGTTTCCCTCGATAGAGATCTACACGAGTTAAGTATTAGAGCAGATCCTGATCTAACAGCACTTACTAATGATCTCAGAGACAAGTTGCTTGTGATGCTCCTCGTTCTTAGAGGAAATAATAATTCTTTGTCTCTCTGAGTAAGATGGGATGCTATATGATAAATCATCGGAGAGTTTGACGACACGATATTATGAAGCTCAGACGGATCATTTAGATCCTTATATGGAATGATAAGCTTAGAATCAAAACCAGATTCACATAGGAACTTATAGATAAATCCAACTTCCTTCTCAGCATTAGGAAGATTCCCATCCATATTCCCTATCATTATAATACCTTTTGGTGTGTTCATGGTATCTACTATAACCTCATTCGTAATAAATTGCCTAATTAGCCCTGCTCGCATAGCCAAATATTCGTCTCCGATCCTTAAGGCTTCCCAAGGTATCCAATGGATATTAGTTATTAGCGTAATATATGATAGCTCCAAACGGAGCAGAAGCTTTGCAAGTTTCTCAGGTATTAGCTGATTCGTCAGCGCCACACCTTCGTAGGAAACATCTTCATCATTCTTCATTTTTCTTAGCATTTTCCTAGTTAAATCGCTAATAGCACCCATATCAACGATCTTATTTATACCTAATTGAGATAGACCGGAAACGCTCTCTCCAAACAGAAGAAACCTATATCTAATGTTACCTCCTCCCTTCCTTTTACCAAATATTGCCATAAGTATACCGTAGGGAGGCGTTCTTTTACTCCTTAATCGAAGTTGTATTTGAATAGGAAACTCTATTAGATTGTAAGGGCGTATGTAAGCCTTGAGACTAATCCTTCTACTCAACCATTGGTCTCTTATAGGTATGGGTATATTTTCGGATGTCTGTGGAAAAAGCTCGGAGTCCTTTGAGAAGTCATCAATAATTAGTTGTAGCTCTAGCCTAAAAGTTGATTCATTGGATATTGAGACAACCACGTCATTTTCTTTTTGAAGAACATTAATGCTTACTTTAGGTTTAATTAGAAATATGACTAATGCCAGTTTAATTAGCTCAATAAGCTTGTTACCATAACATATGTAACTGAGATCACGGAAGAGGAGATTAAGCTTTTCCTTATCGATGTCTGACGGATCAATTATTTCATCTATGATACTATTAATCAACAGTAATTCATCATTTAGATCACTCCTCTTATTCTCGTCAAGTTCCTTTATTAGAGTCTCAACCAATGCTCTAAAGGAGCTCCTCAGATTGCCTTCATCTGGGAAGCTTATAGCCAAAGAATATACGAAAATCAGAATCGATAGAAATAAAAAGTAATTTGGGTTGAGCCTTACATCTGTAGATGCGCCGATGTATTCTCGTATTATTGCCGCAATCTCTCTTTTTATATCTGAAACATCGTCTTTCTTAATGCTAGGTACGGTCAGATAATTTCTTAATTTTTTGGTTACAATATTCACCCTTTCTAAAGCCCACCAAACCATCTTTCACACATAACTCCTACTGATACGATTATTATAGCTAAACCCACGGCTATTAGTATGAACCCCATTGGAGCCATGCCAGCGTAGATGAAATTTATCCCATTCAAGACTATAGCTATTCCGGTGGGTATATTAGAAGCAACTAGGGCTAGCGTCAGCCTTATTCTAAGAAGCATCCTACTGTACTCTTGTTGAAGAAAAGAAATCTCCTTCGAAACCGATGCATATAGTTTGTCCACATTTTCGACAATAATTCTCAGCTCATTGCTTATATGTTCCCACATCCTCACTATGTCGTTTGACCAATCCCTAAGAAAGGGATCATCCACTTCCATATTGAGAAGGGCTAAAATATTATTACGCTTAGGTTCGAGCGTGATCTTTATAAATAACTTCATACTTTGAAGAATTTCATTTAGATCACTAATCACATCAAAAAGCTCATATAAGAATGCTCGCAGATTTTTCAGTCTTTCAGATAGTCTCTTAGATTCAACAGCTTTGTGTGATTTGAGCTTGTACCTAAGATAGGTGGTATATGCGGTAGGTAGCATTTCCGAGTGATAGTAATGTCCAACATGAACCCAGTATCTTAAGCAATGGTAGAGAGCATACATAATCTCCAAATAATCAAGAATAGCCCTTTCAACGGGATTTTCAGTATATTCACAAAAATGCTCAGAAACACCATATATTTTCGCTCGAAGCTTTAAATTATTACCATTACGGTTCCAGTATAAAACCGAGTAGTCATCTAAAACGACTAGTGATTTAGCATCTCTTATTTTTCTATCGAATACAAAACTAATAGATGTTTCATCCAGAATGTCTTCTTCAGTTCCCATATATAGAGGTTTCAGATCACCTATCTTAGATAAAGTTTTTCTCTCTATGATTTCTATGATTGGAAAGAAGTATTTATCAAGAACAAAAAACAATACTTTTTCAGCCTTTTTCTTATCCACATCCTCTATTATAAATACTCTCAACAGGATGATGTATGAAATAGGCTCCATATACGATATTATCTCCTCGCTATCAGTTTTTCGAGTAACGATTCCCTTATGGATGATTATGACCGTAACCCTAAAGGAGATATCATCTAACTTTTCATTGATACTGAAACTAAGTTTGTAATCGCTTTTTTCATAACTAAGAGAGTCACCATACTTCTCATAATAATAGTTAATTATTGCGTCGAAAGCCTCATCGAAGCACTCATCAAATAGCCTCAGATACCCCGCCATCTTCGCTAATATTGCAGTACTACGTTTCCTTGTATTATCAGGAGTAGCTAGGCTAGTCACAAGAAAAATATTAGATAGTAATTCTGGGCTTGAAAAAGCATTAAGGAAAACTACCGATATACCCACATGAGACTTTCCATTCACCATTTAATATCACTTGATATTCACCGTTTTCGCGGTTTTGTGCCTATAGGTGATGTATATTTATCCTTTTCATCTTGCTCGACTAAAACACTAACAGCCCTTAGGAGCATCTCAAACCAGGAGATATTCATCTGAAAGATTCTACGGGATTCTTCCCCCGATCTAAATAGATCACTAGATAGCATTGATTCTATGCTTTCTGTTATCTCATGTAGGTATCTGGCCAGTAGTGCCCCTTGATCGGTAGGCAGGACTAGTAGTGTATCAGCAATATCCTCTAAAGTTTTCTTGAGATTCTCTAGAGATTGGAATAGTTGATTTTGGCTGGATAAATTTGCTCTAAGATCCTGTATAGATTCCCTTAATCTTCCCAAAAAGCTTCTTGGAATAGCTCTATGCAGACCCCCCGCTAGTATTCTTGAAATCGCATCGTTCACTCTGCTTATTATCATCTTCATCGAAGTATCCATCATGTTCCCCTAAAGATAAATATTATTATATCTACTTAAAAAATTACTTAAGATTTGCTAGTACCTGACTTACCTTTCGCCTAAATTCTGTACCAAGGTGATACAAGGGCAAAAAACTTATCTCTCTCGAATCAAAAAGCGCCACGACACGTAAATATTTATCAATTTTAACCTGCTCTTCTGAGATAACTCCCTCATAGGGCGTATAAATGTCGTACCGAACTATGGTGCCAACAGCTACTACTGGGATATCGTCGCCAAAGGCTCTTAAGTTCTCGTAAGCGTTAGCTGGAAGCAACATATAGATGTAATAAGCATTTTTTAGCTTTGTTATCTTCTTTCGCTTTAATTGTAACGCTTCTATCGGCCTATTAATAAACTCAGGTATGGCGTATAGTTTACCCAGAATAAATTCGCTACCATCTAATGCAACACGAGTTGCTGCCCTCTTTGTTGGCGTAAGAAAATCTATTTTTCCCGCAACGATATATATCCTTTCGTGAAGGATGTATGGCGATATATTCCTATATAGACTTATTCCCGATAAATACTGCGGGAATAAATATCCTGTAATAAAGCTGGATAACAATGAGCTTTTAATCTCATATCGAAGCTCGGGGTCTGGCTCATATTGATCTATATCACTATATATTATTGGGTATTCCTCTCCTGTCTCAAGATATGGCAGATAGTCTACACCTGCTAGTTTAGCTATAAATTTCCTTTGCCTATCAAGCATTATCCTTATTGTATTTAGTGATACTTCTATTATTGGGGCTCTCTCAATTATCTGAGCTATATCATTGATACTTTTTAATTCACTATTCTTCTCTATCCACGAAACAAAACCAATACTGAAAGGAACCGAGGTTCTTTCCTGGGAACGTCCAAGTTCACTACCTAACACTGAAAATGCAAGATTCCGCATTAGCCGCTCGTCTATTAAGATTACTTTTCCAAGTACCGTAATTAATGCTGAGAGAGAAATGAGACGTTCTATCCCCGCTTTTTCAGACACTCCTCTCACCTAATATGAACAATACTTCGTCTTTGAGTGGCGATAGGTTTCCCTTTAGCAGAAATTGATTTTCATTTATACTCATGATTACCCTTTTTGATAGGCCAAAATATTTCGAGATTGCTTCTATTTCCCGTCTATCTATGACCTTCCCAACAATAACACTTTTAGCTAGGTAAAGAGCCAATGGGTTTATCATTGAGGGAGTCTCCGTGATTCCTATCAGTGAAAGTTTGAACAGCCTATTCTTTAGCATAACATTTATTATTTGTTCTCTGCAAGCCAGTGTTAGATCATCGGAGATAAACTCATTTGCAGGAAGATACAGTTCAAGAGGATCTATCACAATGAATCGCCTAACGCTCTCACCTTTTCGAATTCTTCTTGACATCTCATCATAAAGCTGTTTGAAGAATACATGAACAAGCTGTATCTGATTTCTTAATTTTGCGCCTCGTAGATCTATAATCACCACACTATTTGGCTCAAGAAATTTTCCAGCAGTATTTTCCCATATTCTTTTAAGCATCTCTATGAAGCCAGATGATACCTTTTGGGATTCCGCTATGTTTACTATCTTCTCTATGCTTAATGGATACTCTTTTATAGCACCGAGAATATCTTGGAGCACATTCACATTATTATACCCAATCTTAGGTCCAAGAACACTTATTATCTCATCCACATCCATATATAAGAAGCCAAATCCATTGTTAAGAAGTCTCATAGCTTCGTCAGCATCTACTATCACCAGTCTATCTGACAGCCTATTCTCTAACCTACGCTTTATCTCGCCTTTAGCATCGATTATTATAACATTTGTGTTTTCTTTTTGGGAAATCTGCTCAAGTAAGGATTCCATAACATCATACAATCCTAAGCCCTCGAGTCCCAACATTATAACATTTGTATTTGAAAACTGAGTGAAATCCACGACGAGTGGAGCATGCATAACCTCTATACTACCAGTCTTGCTATCTCGTTTGTATCCTATGAATATTCTGCCAAGTTCAATAGTCTCTTCACCCGTCTTGAGGATCTCTCTGAAAAGATCATCATCGACCATATATACGTGATTCTTTATTGGAGGCGGCACAAGAATGTTCCTGAGACTCCCATCCTGAATTATTCCCACTATGCGAGCAGTAGCTATCAAAACTCCTCGGGTACTTTTCGAAGCTGGTGGGCACGTATTGCTCAGAGCGTATTTAGTCATAGCAACCGTCGTCGATATTCGTCTTATATTCACGATTCTCATAAGTATCTTTGATTTTCCCTGTTGATCTAAAGTATAGATAAAAGTTCCTATAGTTATCGGGATATCTAAAGTAGCGAATGCTACTGTCGCTTTATCAAACTGAGAATCAACCACACAACCAATAGCGGTGCTCATAAATTAGAACACCTCTGACAGTAAACGTATCCCATATTTTATATTGATCTCAAAGCTATACCTGGCCATTTGATGCTGTCTACCTCGCATCTTCACAATTGTTAAATATCTAATCCTTTTAGATCCCATCCACAGATATCCTAGGAAGATAACGCCTCTACTGATGAACTCTTCTACACCATACCTCGTTTGTTCTTCTTTGAAAGCTTCACCAGACATTAATGCTGTCACTGGATAACTTTCCAAAACATTCCTTAGGTCAAGCAAGTTCCTTCTTAAAGCGTCAAGCACAGCAAATTCATGTGTAGCCCCCTGCTGAGAACCCCCTAACCCTATTGCGCCAGCAATCGCAGATAGATATGCAGTTAATGAGTCTAATCCCAATCTGATATATTTTACTCCGTATTTTTCTACAGCGATCTTTAATACTGCATCCAAAAGCTCGCATAGGTCACTTATGTCATAGAGATAAATTATACCATCTTCAGAAATAAGATCTGTGATATCTTTGGCTGATCTGAAGTCAATACCAAATTCGCCACTAACCCTCTTTTTTACGCCATCAATGAAGAGTAGCTTGCCATCGAGACTCTGCGTAGTTTCTAAGTGCTCCTTAGTCAAAATCAGATCCCTTATCCTTATGGCGTTTGGTTCTTTTGTGCCCCATAAGAAGCGCTGGTAATCTTTTATAATATTATCTACGGTTTCCTCGAGAGATACAAAAATTCCAAAGTGTTTATCCCGTATGAGCCCTTTGACAATATAGTCAATAATAAACGTCGTTTTTCCAGAACCCATTGGCCCAGAGACAAGTATTGTCGTATTTTTTGGTAGGGATGGAGGATCCATTAATTTATCGAAACCTTGGATATACGTTTTGATGCCATCATCAATCTCAGACATATCCTTGCTCCTTGGACCACTCATAGTTATTCACCTTTAATGGCAAGCTCCGTAAACTCAACCTTATTAAATATTATTCCTGGTGGGTACTTAGTGTATGATATGTATGGTATCCACTCTACAAAGTAGCTGGGTCTACCTGGCAACCTTAGAATTCTCATGTAGTTTACTGTGTGCCCAAATATTTCTCTTGTGTCTAGGATTATTTCACCACCGACTAGCGCCTTGAATCTGTTCATATCTTCCTCCCGCAAAGCCCTCGGATTCATAAACATGAAGAAAGTCATTTCACTACCAGTAGTCCAAGTATATTTTGAGATCAAATAGGATATCGCTCTGAACGATCTGTCGACATCGGTCTTAGAGACCAAAGCTGAGAGAGTTAAGAAGAGTACTATTGTGCCAGATCTCCTCGGATCTCTTTGTCTTTTATATTCGTGAAACCTCTCAATATAGAAAACTATTTCAGCCAGATTTTCAGGGTCATTTAGATTCTTGACGGGTGTATATACCTCCTCCTTTTCAGCTTCCTCTTCTTCGATCCCAGTTAACCCAAATTTCCGCTTCACTCTTTCAACATCAGATTTCGTAGCATCTAGGAAAAATATTGACCTTCCTAGGCGGGAGATAAGCCTCATCTTAAATCTTATATCCTCAACATTCAGGAAGAAATGCTCAAGAAAGCCCTCTACGCTGTCTTCAACGAATACAATATATAGCGTTTGATTACTGAATTTCATAAGCACATCGATCATAGTTATGACGAGAGGATAAAGATCCGAGTAGCTCGAATAATATATCATGTATGCTTCCTCGGTAGGCACACCACGAATTTCTTTTGTTTGAGGATCATAATCTATTGGGTAAATACCTGTCAGGATATTACCTGTTTTTGCTAGTTTTTTCCTAGCATTATAATACATACTCATAATTCCCTTATAATCATAATACTGCTCAAGCTCCTCGTTGGTGAATATACCCAGTCGGGGCACTAGTACATAGGGGTGATATTCATTTTTTCTCAAGAGCTGGGCTTTTCTACTTTCAGCCATTATGAATCTTTCTGGAATCCCCCGGTCATAATTTATTGTTATCTTTACAGTGAGATCACTTAATCTCTCGATCATATTGATAAATCTCTGATCATGCATGTTGGGGTCGACACCAAGCAGAACCGCAAAATTATTTTGCTTAGCTTCGTACTTTATTTTGTTGATGAGCTTTATTACCTCTGAGGGATCATCCCAAGACTTCCAGAAGAGAGCAAGTTTGGATAGGGTATAGAATATCACCAATCCACCTACGCGAGAAACGGATCCCGTCCCGTCCTTTTCAATAGCATATCTTCTTTTTCGCATAATCATATTTACTATTCCCGTCGAATCCCCAATCTCATTAAGATTAGAAGCATTTACAATCTTAACATATTTCTTAAAAAGCTTATAATCGTCTGATCGAGGATCCCTCAGTTTGTTCCAATTTGCCTTTGACGCGATAACGTCGATAAGACCTGCGGGGTGCTCCTCTGTTGAGACAAGCACGATAGGCCCTTTTCGCAAACTATCGTTGTATTTGAGCACGTAATTGCGAACAATAAGCGATATGAACTCTTCCATGTCTATCGGAGCTTCGAGGAGATTGATTGCCTTTGTTAGCAACCCAGTTTCAATGTGATTGCGCGTTTCTCTAATAGCCTCACTTTCGGCAGAACTTTCGGCGGTCTCCGAGCCTCCTCCTTCTTCAATACTTTTTCTTCTTTCTAGCTTTTCTAAGATATAATCTAGGATACCTATATATGTCGGAATTCGGAAGCGGATTCTAATGCTGGCCAATTCCTCCGACATCTCATAGGACCCCACATCTAACAGTTATATAGCTCATACACCGACAGATTTTCGCAAAAAAGTGAATATTTATCTGAGATAAAAACCTTTTTATCTCCCAATCATCCACACAACGATATTTATAATTAGATACAATATCAAACAACTTTGCTTTTCACCTCCAACATTTCATTCTCCCTCATTGACCTCTGATTTAGTGCTTTTTCTTCATCGCAATTACTCTGTTAACGACAACTTTTTGTTGATTTAGTAATGCTACAGATTACAAGTCATTGTTTTATGCACCAATATTTCCAAAATAATTTCCTTTTTAAAGATTTATGTTTGTGGGATTGCCACGTGGTTGTTCTTTGGTTTATAAGCTAGTTTGAGGAGCATCATCGAAAGACCTATCTCATCATATTTAAGAACCACTACCTCAAGCGATATACCTATACTCTCGATATTTAAAACTCACTAAAGTATTAGTGCCAACAAACCAAAATAAAATTAACCTATATCCATATCTACGCAGCCAATCAACATCAAACTAAATAACAATTTTACATAAGTTAGCTCAGGATTTTTTTTTGGCAACACAGTTATCCTATATCAACTATATCAACAATGTATCTAAGCATAGTCATCATCCATGTATTTGATTTTAAAGAGCATAATCTTATGAATCATAGGTTATCAACATGAACTATGTTGTAATGCTGGATCAAATTGATACTGAGAAGAAGCATCTATATGGCGATAAAGCTTCGAATCTTGCTCTCGTCAAGAGATTGGGCTTACCAGTTCCAGAGGGCTTTGCTATAGACTCGAGATTTTGTAGAGAATACCTTAAAAACAAGGTACTCTTAGATGTTGCGTGGGAAGCCATAATTTCCCATTTAAGAATCATCGAAAAAAGAACCGGTAAAAAATTTGGTGCATCAGAAAATCCATTGCTATTATCAGTACGCGCTTCACCAATAATAGTTATGCCGGGGATACTATCTACAGTACTTAATGTGGGAATCAATGATAAAATTGCAGAAACACTTGCTAAAAACCATGGTACTAGATTTGCTTTGGAGACATATTTGAAATTTATAGTGGGATTCGGATCTACCTTCAGTCCGCATGTCGCTTCTAGGTTCAAACATATCATCAGTGAAGCTCTCACAGCAAAAGGCGCAAACAACCTACAAAGCCTCGATATATCAGAAGTAAAAAGTCTTATTACTAAGCTTAAACGAGAATTCAAGAGAATGACTGGAGAGAGCATTCCTGATGATCCATACGAACAACTAAGAGTATCCATAGCAAAGGTAATAGAATCCTGGAATAATCCAAAATCACGAGAATATCGAAGGCGAAGAGGTATATCCGATGAACCTAACCTCGCTGTACTTATTATGGAAATGAAATTTGGAAATTTGGACGACAAGTCTGCTGCTGGTGTTCTATTCACAAGGAATCCAAACACGGGAGAAAAAAAGCTAATCGCAGAGTTTCAAATTAAAACCCAAGGAGACGAAATTGTTTCTGGGGAGGCCAACCCCATCAGAACTCTAGAATTGAGTAGGATCTTTCCAGACATCTATCAGCAACTCGAGGCATACGCAGAACTATTAGAAAGAACATTCATGGATGCTCTAGACATAGAATTTACAATTGAAAGCGGAAAACTATGGTTACTCCAAGTAAGAAGCCTTGAAAAGACGCCTGAAAGCATGATAAAAATTTTTGTAAGCATGTACAAGGAGGGAATTCTTGATGATAAAACACTTCTGGAGAAAATTGATCATAAACTTATAAGACATATATTTTATCCTCGCATCGATGCAAAATCTAAAAAACAGGCTATAGATGAGGGAAGATATTTCTATTGTGGTGTGGGGGCTTCACCAGGTGTGGGTATAGGTCCAATAAAATTTGTTTCGGTATTGGATACAATAACAGAAGAGTCTGTAGCAGGCAGAATCCTTATCTTTAGAGAACTAAGGCCACCCATTGTTCAGAGAGTACGTTCCTGCGAGGGCATAATTGTTCTCAGAGGGGGGAGCACAAGCCACGCGATTATAATAGCTAGAGCTATTGGAAAACCCGTTGTTATTCTCCATGAATCAGAAAAAATTTTGTGCGATTTCGAGAAAAAGCTTCTTTCGAATAACATAATTACGCTAAAGGAGGGAGACATTATAACGATAGATGGCTTCAGTGGCGATATATTCATCGGAAAGCTAAAGAAGGTCTATCCATCGCTACCCCGAGAATTCTATGATCTCCTAACCATAGCAGAGAAGCATCTAGGATCCTTAGAGGTACGGGCAAATGTTGAGAGCCCAAATGAAGCTTCCGAGGCAACATATTGGAACATCAAGAATATAAATGTTAGAACCGAAATACGAGATATCATATATGCCTATGTTATCGCTGAGGATAAAGATGAAAAAAATAAAGTGCTTACCAGGCTAAAAAGTATTCAGAAAAAATTCTTCTACAACTTTGTAGTGGGCTTTAAGGGTGAGACTATCACATTTAAGCTTATTGATCCTCCATTCCATGAGTTTCTCCCAGAAATAATAGAACTCATAAAAAAGGACTATTACAATAGATATTACCTCAAGATAGAAGATGAGGCCTTACGAAGGCTTATAAAGAGAATTCTAGAAATTAGAAATCGAAACCCAATGCTAGGTCTAAGAGGTATAAGAATAGGAATTCTCCACCCCGAGATCTACTTATTCCAGGTGAAGGCTCTTCTTGATGCACTTTTTGAGGCAGGTAAAGTCGAAAACTCTTTTCCTCAAGTAAGACTCCTCTTACCCAACATAATAAACGCTGAAGAAGTACGGTTTATGCGAAGACTTATCGATGACCTTGTTGATCGATATAATAGGGAAAACTCCACAAATTACAGGATTCCAATAGGAGTCGTCGTGGAGACACCTGCTGCTTTAATCAACTTAAATGAGATCGTCGACCACATCGACTTTATTGTTATAGGCTCTAATGATCTAACACAACTTGTACTTGGGATGGGAAGAGATGACTCAGAGAAATTCTTCCTTAGTAAATATTTAGAGCTTAACATACTTGAAAGAAATCCATTTATATCCCTTGCTAAACCGGTAATAAAACTACTTAAACTGGGTTTAGATATGGCCCGAAAGAGAAATCCTAACATGGAAATAGGGTTAGCTGGTGAACACGCAAATGATTTCGATTCTATTAGAACCTGTATTAAGCTTGGTTTAGACTATATATCCGTCAATATAAAATTAGCCCCAATCGCAAAGATAATGGCCTCTAAAGCAAATATTTTGGAGAGCGACAGTGAGGAAAAGAAAGCTCATTTTCGTAGCTTTTGAACCCGATAATACTCTTAGAAGCCTTATAGAGGAGAGACTTAAACCCGTTGCGGATGTAGTTTATCCAAAAGACCTACACGACAGCGTGTTGAATGATATTGAGATCGTTTTCGCTGACAATGGTAGCGAACTTCGAGGCATTATAGGCAAATTAAAAAATGTACGATTTATTCAGACAATAGCTGCAGGAGTAGATACACTACCTTTCGATGAAATTAGGGATGATATTCTTATAGCTTCTTGTTCGGGATGTAATGCACTTCCAGCCGCCGAACATGCAATAGCTCTTATGCTATGCGCAATAAAAAGGATAGCTTTCCATGACAGATACATGCGCAGAGGTATATGGAAGCGCCAGGCACTTGGCTCTTTACTTCATGGAAAGGTATTGGGGATTATCGGCTACGGTAATGTAGGACGCCAAATAGGAAAACTAGCGAAGGCATTAGGGCTAAGGGTAAAAGTCATAAATAGAACACCTATCAGCGAAAAAAATGTCGAATATATTGGAAAGCTAGACATGCTAGATAGATTATTAGCCGAGTCTGACATAGTAATCATAGCATTACCACTTACCAAAGAAACCAAGCACATAATAGACAAACGAAAGTTAGAGATTATGAAGAAAAACGCAATACTTATTAACATCTCACGCGGACCTATAATAGTCGAGAAGGATTTATATGAACATCTTCGTGAAAATCCTAATTTTATTGCCGCACTTGATGTATGGTGGACATATCCAACTAGGATAAAATTATATTTTGAGGGGTCCAAATGTTTCCAGAAATACCCCTTTCATACACTGGAGAATGTTATTATGACACCCCACATAGCTGGATTTTCTAAAGATTACATGAAAACATGGTATAACTATGCTATAGATAATATACTTAGGTATATCAGGGGCGAAAAACCCAGAAATCTAGTGCGCAGGGAGGATTATGTGTGATACATATTAGCTTAATCCTTAGCTAAGCTACATCATTCTGGATATAATGTACTCAGCCATCGCACCTATAAATTCCTTTCTTCTTCTGCTATCTAGCCTTACACTTCTAGATACTTCTATTTGTACTGCAGCGACTCGCATCATTGAGCCATATTTCATAGTTGTGTAGTACCCAGTGAGGCCATAGCCATCAACGGTCACACTGAATTTTGTTTCCAATATTCTCTGGAGTTCTCTAAATTCTTCTTTAAATCCTCTTATGCTCCGCCCGTAGTTTGTTCCTAGTACTATATCGGAACCATAATTCCTCATTCCATGTATGTCGAGTATTAACGCCTTTCCATGTTTCCTTCGAAGACCTCGTACCATACGCTCTAGGACTCCATGGTACTCTAGGAATACATTTGCCGCTTTTTTGTATCTCGGCATCCAAGGCCTATTTAAATCGACATAGCTTCTATGTATGCGACTTATCACGGCGGACGGTAAGACTTCCCATCCACTACTCTCAAATGTGGACGCAACAATGTTTTCTGTTATTTCAAGTGTAAAGCTATCCTCACCCATATTATTGCTTGTCGGTATGTCCGGAGGTCTTAGAAAGCCACCATGAGGTGATGCTAATATCACAGATGAGTTGCCATAAATCCATTTGACGAATAAGTCCTCAGAGAACTTATAAGTACGGAACCCACCCTTTGGGATGTAATAGGAATCGCGAAACCTAAATGTGCTTGATTCTAGACCCAATCTTCTTTTCCCCGCATAGACATAGATCTCTGCTTCTATCGGCTCTGTCTTAGCATAGTTCTCCGCTATGTAGACCCTAACCTTCTCTCTACGATATGCCGACTCCACGTAATCAAGATGCTCAATGATATCTACGGGTATATTTGGATATACCTCACCAAGGACCATTTTATTACCTCTTTGAGCTAACGGAAAACTATACCCCGGGGGCCAAACAGCCACAAGACCTTTGACAACGCCGCGTATTAGTGGTACATCAAAGTTGATTCGTCCCCGGTTAAGCTCACCAGTGTGCGGATTCCAATATCTTGATAGAAGCGCATCATAGACAAAGATAGTCCTTGTGCTGTCTATAGGTTCTATTGTGAAGTTTTTGGGTTCTCCGAGAGCTTTATAGGCATTAGTATTAATAGCAATTTCTGATTTGATGGTTTTATTTTTTATTTGCTGATTTGGGAAAACGCTCACCACAACTTTACGTTGGTTAGATCGGAGCAATACTATTGGTGCCATATTCTTATATAGATGTTTGGGTACGAATATCGCAGGGAATACGTCGCCACGAAAACGCACAACTGCAAAGTCTTCCAAGAATATTTCCATTTGGATCAACTATTGTTTTGTTGAGAAGTGTTTATCGAGAAACTCTATATCCTCCTTATTTAGCCTCCATCCCATAGAATCTATATTCTCCCTTATGTGTTCCTTCTTTTCTGCTTTGGGTACCGCAACGACAAGGGGCTTCGAAATAAGCCAGTTAAGCGCTATCTGTGCCGGCGTCTTCAGATATCTCTTCGCCAATCTACGGATAGGTTCGAGATGCAATATTTCTCCGTGTTCTAGTGGTGTATATGCCATTACTATTATTCCCTCCTTCTGGCAATAAGGTAGGACGTCTTTCTCTATGTCTCGATGAATAAGATTGTATTTCACTTGGTTGACCACAATATCGGTGACCGACAACGCATTTCTAGCTTTCTCAATTAGGGGGACATCAAAATTGCTCACTCCTACATATCTGATAAGCCCCTCGCTGTATAGTCTCTCCATGGCTTTCATTGTTTCTGAAATTGAGATTCTTGGATTTGGCCAGTGCACCAAGTAGAGATCTATATATTTCGTTCTGAGGCGTTCTAGGCTCGCCTTTGCAGCTTTTATTACGCGATTATATGCTAGGTTCTCTGACTTCACCTTAGTTACCAAGAATATATTTTCTCTAGGCAAACCATCTATCGCTTTCCCTACGAGCTCCTCGGAGTGTCCAGCACCATATAGTTCTGCAGTATCTATCATAGCTAATCCTATTTTTTCGATACTATACTCTATTCCATACTTTAGTGCCTCTACCCACTCCGCGTCTTTACTGTGGTTAGGGATAAAATCTCCCCCAATTTTCCAAGTACCTAATCCTATCGCCGGCATCTTATCAGTCGAATTTTCTATTGTTTTCAAACCCGAAAAATCTATGATCAACACATAATGCACCAATATGCCACATTTTCCTCAATGATTTAAGTACGAATAAATGGTTATATTACTTTAGTTACTGGTGTTTATCTTGGCTAAATGTTCCCAGAGTAGTATCAGCATTCCCCCAAGTGTCATTAATTTTCTAAAGAAACAAGCAGAACTGTTAGGTGTACCTATAGAAGATATTGTCCTTGAAAGACTCTTAGTTGATTTAGACCCAGAGGATAAGGCTAAGGAGTACATCTCAGTAGCAAGTAGCCTTCTAGAGCAAGCGAAAATCGAGTTGAAACGTGGTGATCTTAGGCAGGCATCTGAGAAAATTTGGGATGCTATAGCTCTCTCTGTCAAGGCTTTTGCGTATAAGCATGATAAACTAAGACTTAGTAGTCACGGAGAACTCTGGGAGTATAAAGACAAGCTTGTAAAAGTTTTTGGAGAATGGGTTCGGGAGTGTTGGAATGCTGGTGTGCATATGCATGTGAACTTTTATGAGGGATGGGCTACTAAAAGCGACATCATTGATGCTATCAAAAAGGCGGAGAGATTAGTCGAAGCAATTAGATCAAAAATTCTAACCAAAACTGAGGAAGATTCAACATAACCTATTCCAGAGCATATCATAGTAGATAGTAAGATAGAGGATAAAAATATCACAAATCTAGTCTCCTTCTTATCTTCTCCACAAGAAGACAAGCTTCGCCAATCCCTAGTCTACGTAGAACTTCTGGTTTTGGTATCCCATATCCATCATATCCTATCCCCCATAGTACTTTTTCTTTACTTTTCACCCTCAGATATATCTGCACAGTTCCTTTGTAAGAATCACTTGGAAGGGATTCGTAGAATCTTGGTGGATTTTCATCATGGATTTGTGGCCCCAGAGCAAATCTGGTCCGCCAAGAAGCAGTAGAATTCTCTGTAGGTGGATTATTCTAAGTGCCATCTCATTTACCCATCCATCAGCTGTAATATCCCAACCAGTCCCAGCTCTTGTAAACTCTATAAGCTTGTCGAACTCGGATCTTCCTTAGTGATTATCCCTCTTTAGTATAACTCAGCTAAAAACTGAAAAGATTGCGGCGTTTATGACGTCTAGACTCGACTCATCAACCGAGTATGGCATACATATTACTCCCTCTGGATCGAATATACCTAGGTCTGTCCTAGGATGTGCCACTAACTCGTAGTCAAGTGCGTCGCTAAGAGCGCCTTTGTATTTTTCATAACGAATATACGAGGTTTTCATATATGCCTCCTCACCTACTATAACTGCCCGCTTCTCGTCCACTAAGAGCGTATTTGCAGGGCAACTTTTAACACATGATTATCAGAACATTGAACGCATGAGTGAGGTATTGTTGCTCCCGGGACCACTTCGAAAAATCCCTATCCTTGAGGCTTCAGGCCAAACGCCCCCCGTTCTTGAGGGAACTACTACTTCGCATAATCTGCAGCCAGAACATCGAGAGAAATCCACCAATATCCATATTCTCGTTCTCCCCTCTAAGGCAATCACTCTAAATCCTTTCCGTTTGAGAAATAGGAGAGCCCCCTTGATTAAAAACAGTTAATTAACTAAATTACTCTGCTCCACCAATTATTCTAGAAGAAAAATATAGGGAGTGTATGAAAAACACTAATCATTAGTTGTGGTAATTTCCAGAGAAATCTGGCTCTAATACGTCTGGTGTCCCATCGTATGCATCTACAAAGCACATACCAGATACCGCTGCGTCTGCAGTATAGTTTGCATTTGGATGAGGCTTAATTACCCATTGCCCCGTCTCGTTCTTCATGAGCATTATGTGGTAAACACCGTTATAATCATGTAACTCCCACATAACTGTATCTGATAAAGCAACTATTTTACCATTAAGGACATTTGGGTTCCAGTCTCCAGATACTACATAGAGCATCGGTGTGTAATAATATATGACCCACCAAAACATTACAATTTCAACTTCATAACTTAATAATACCATTACCCACATATCACCGTCCTCAGTGCCTTCCCAAGGATCAGAACGTGAATCTTCCTGCTCGGGCACACCTAATATCGCAAGTTGCTCATCATCATATTTTTGATCTAACTCAGCGTTTGCGAGATAGTCATGTGCCCAGTCAACTTGTGATATTACTTCTATATCCAGTTCCCCTTCCAATGTATAGGTTCCGCCACTTCCAAACCATACGGAGTACCCTGGTAGGCCGTCTGATGGTGCATCACCCATCTTAGGGGCCTCGTAGTATAAGGACCTACTATGAATCAATGGTTCAGCATCTTTGCTTGGAGCTTTAAATTCTTCTGCTTCGCTACTTTTATGAGTACCATTGTCACTAAATGGACCTGAACCCGGCCAATCACCATTTTCGTTGTCGGGAACAGAATCTACATCTTCAAAGTATATTGGATCATCATCCCATGTTATCAACATTGCGTAGTAAACAAGCCATTCAGGACTTATAGGAACCTCAATTTCACATGTGACTTCTGCAGCTATATTTCCAATATCAAAGTTAGCCGACCAACTTTTGAGTCCTTTGAATTTTATCGCATCAGATAAAGATGATGGGTCATATATTCCTGTGAAGTTTAGTCTACTAAGAGTCACATTCTTTATGTAGCAACCCCACATCCCCAGGTTGAATGTCACGTTTACTATACTGAAGTTATAGCTTTGATACTTCACCATGCTCCACAGCCAGTCTTTAAGCGTACTGTTCTCAAGGTTGCGGAATCTATTAACTCTCCAGAGGCGAACATACACATCAAAAACATTCTCTCTACCCTCAACGAGCGATAAGTTTTCTATGTATATCTCGCCAAAGAAGTCATCAAGCGTTCCAGACGCTTGCTGGCCCGCTCTATCGCCAAAGTAGTACGTTCCTGAGTATACCATTATTGCACGGAAGTTTTCAAGGGTTACGTTAAATCCATAGTCACCTACTACTTGGTGATACTGCAGTAGTATCCAAGAGTAACTCCACAGGTTTATTGTTGTTGGGTCATCCTCCCAGACGGGGTACGCATAGCTCGTAGAGTTCTCTATACCACCATAGAGGCCATCAGTATAGTAGTTTCCGTATCCTATGGGTATTAAAGCTACAGCATCCGCATTTATGCTGTTTACCTCCTCCGAAACCATCGAATCTAACGCGCCTTGAATAACATCTGGTGTTATTATATACATAAACTTAGCGGATAGTGCTTCGAGGCCTGTTATATTAACACCGAATATCTCAAGATCTATTTTCGTATCTGCCCAAACCTCTATTGCCCAGTCATGCAACACAGCATCAAGGAACTGCTGGAGGTACCTATTCTTCATAAATGTGATCTCTATTGTTATGTTCGTTGTTTTATTGGCCATCAGATTTAAAGTTCCAACTATTGTTTGTGTTCCGAATGCTGTGAACTCATCTAGTGGTTTCATGTGCAGCAATGTCTCCATTCGGAATATCTTTATGTTCAAAGCGCTTTTCACCGGCTCTATAAGCCTCATAACAACATATCTGCTATCCTCGGAAACTATTTCCCACGAAACATCCTCAGACGAGTATTGCAATATATTATTCAGAAGACTCGAAGTATCAACCTCTCCGCTTAGGAGAGCCTCATAGTAATCACTCACGCTGTACCGCGTATCGTTATACTTAAAGTTTATGTCTAGTATTAAGTGTTGCGATCCAAATAGGTTTATCCTTGTCGAGCCCCAGACGTCCATAGTAACATTCTTTTTAACCAACAAATCTTGCAAGAAGCCTTGTAGCGCTATCCTGTTGATCTTAAAGATTGTTATATTCGTTGTAAAGGTGGTATTCTGGTCAGTACTAAGCTCTAAATAGTTTATGATGATGTTAGCAACTTTTGCTCCTCCATATCTAATATCGGCATTGAAATCGTATACCTGTACGGGGACTTTCGAGTTGAGAATTGTTATGTTCACGCTTAGTATAGCCGCCGTATCGTTCTCACTAAGCACAGACAGCCTACCGATGCTCATATTGAACATAGATAAAACACTATCCTGGACATCCATCGATTCTAACTGTTCGCTTAGGCTCCATCCGAATATCTGTTTCAACGATATATTCTCCACAGATACGCCAAAGAAGTAGATTTTATCAACCCAAATATCTACATTCACCTTAATGCTGTAATTGTTTATCAGCTCTTCGATGAAAGATGCTGTTTCGGGTCTATCTGCTAGCTTTACATCTACAGTTAGCGTGGCATTCTCATTTGCAGAGATACTTATCCATGGAACCTCAATTTTCACTACAGTAACATTGTTCTTCAAAAGCTTAGCACTCAAACCAGATATGTCAAGCGAAACGTTGAATTTGTTTATGAAGTCAACAGTTACTCTCAGAACATAGTATGTTACTCCATCCTCGGAGTCAAAGTAGCTCCCTACGTACCTCATATCTCTATACTGTACTATTGATTGCATGTCTATTGGTATTATGCTACTACCATTTCCAGTACTAGTCGTATTGAATGTTACATTCCTTATGTCGAGTGTTATGTTTAGCTTCAAGTATTGCGTAGACTGATCAAATAGCTGAACAGCAACCTCACCAGAAACATCAACCATTGTGGTTGCCCCACCGATATAGTCCTCAATATACTTCTTGAGAGCAAGCGACCCCTTGAACACAGTAATATTAACTGTTATATTTGTAGGCTCCAATGGTGATAGCACTATATCCTTAGCATATAGCTTAGCGATTTTCCCTAGGTAGTTACCTACTGTCAGATTCATATCAAAAACTTTGATGTATATCGGGGAGCTATTCACAGTTAACTCGACAGTAATATTAGCTGTGCTATCGTCTTCGCCCCATATCTCTATCTCATTGATGCTATATGACACAAAGTTGGCCGCAATAGCATTACTACTGAAGTTCATCTGGGAGGATAAATTGAGATTCTGATAGATACTATAATTGAGGTATAGATCATCAACTTCTGCACCGAGGAATCTTAGGTCGAGGTAGCCCTCGATAGCAACATTTATTTCGCCGCTTGATATAGCTGTTTCGAGTAGATGCTTGGTGCCAGGTGTATCGTAGATAGATAGTGTTATGGTCATGTTTGTCCATGTGTCTGAGGTCAGCTTATAGGGGCCTCCTATCATTGATCTTATAGCCTCGTAGCCAGAATCATAAACCGTTATGTCCACATTTCCTATCCAAATGGGTGCTGCTATGGGGTTCTTGGCGGATACATTTACTTTTAGATCATAGTATGATCTACTACCAAATGTTAATTGTTCGATACCTCCTAGTCTGAAAAGATCCTGCATAGGTACAATTGATGAAATAAGCTCTGTGTCTAGTCCACTTTCATTACCACTGATAGTCGTTGTGTCTAGAGTTTGGTTTATCATCAAGCTTATTGATATACCATCTATCCTATATCCGAATATCGTTAAGTCTAGCATTCCGCTGACGTTTAGACATAGTAGCCTATCCTCGACAAGCTCCCTTATGAATTTCTCTAAGGGCAGATTATTGGGCTTGTCTAGGAGTGCTATTATTGCGCTTATAGTGGCATTCTCACCATAATTCATCTCCGTATGAGGTATGTATATGTAGCCTATTGAGCCCAAATCATTACTTAGTGTTAGATTTAAATTATCAACCGCCACGCTGAATGGGACATCGGGAATCTCCACAGATACGTTTAACTCAAGCTTTTGTCCATCGTATGATGAGGATACGAGTTGCGCATTCGTTATGTTGATTATCGGTGTAACAGCCGCGCTCTGAGGCAATGCTTGATCTGCTAGATCAACAAATACTTTTCTCGCAAAGGATACTCTCGTAATGTTAAGCCCGAATAGAGAGATCGAAGTAACACCACTTATTGTAGCATTAAATGTCCTATTTACCAGTAACTCCTCAAAGAAACTCTCCGTCACCGGCGTGTCATAAACCTTTATATAAACACGCATAGTTACATTTTCCCTTGGCCCAACATAATAGGACCCCTCGGTGTATCCTGCTACAACTGTTTGATTCCGATATGTCACCTGGAAGTCTAAGTAGTCTATCCCGATCGACACATTTACAGTGTTTATGAATGTGTACTCAACTAATATCGTCTTTGGACCTACCTGTTCCAGCTTTTCTAGGACGAGAACATTCTCTATGTTTAGTGGTACAATCGATTCCGAGAGACTGTCTGAGGATGACGTGTAGCTTATGTTAGTAAGTTCTATGCTTATCGTGAAATTCCACTCTAGGAACTTTATATATGCACTAACATCTAGATCAACTATGGCATCTCCTTCTATGAGGTCTCTGATTATATCTGCTGTCACATTATTCTTATGGAATATCACATCGATTTCCACGTTTAGATAGTCCTCGCTGAGGTTTAGATAATCAAGAAACTGTGCTTCTATGGCTTTCTCCTTCTGCCGGCTTAAAACAGCATAGAGCTCCCATATACATACCGGGATCTTGTAGGAGTTAGCTAAGTTGAGTCCTATCAGTATCTCTGCAAAAGTATCGTTCTCAAGCAATATGCTAATATTCAAATCGTTTATCTCTAGTTGGCCTATCGGGAGAGCACTACTAGCAGCTGAGGATTGTTGCCCCAGAAGCTCCGTACTGAGTTTATACGCTAGGCTATAGGAAACATCGATGTTTATAATATCTATTCCAAATATCGTTATGTTGCCATACCCCCTTATAGTTGCATTGAAGGTTTTGTTTTCTAGGAGGTCACGCAAGAAGTAATATGTCTCATTTCTACTGTATATGTAGATGTCCGCCGTTATGTTTGATGTGCCCTTCGGCGGTATCTTCACATCGCTCATCCAGATCTCTGTAGCTACCTTACCATCTCTAATTACCTTAATTGAGAATGGGCCTACGCTTATGTTTACCCCAAATGGGTTGTCTAGAGTTATCGATGCAGAGAAGCTATACGCTTTTGTGCTATCGATAATCATCTCTCCTCTGTACTCAAAGCTGTTTATGCTTATCGCTAGGCTTGGTAGGGTTCCAGCCTCAGCCACACTTGCTGTGTTTGGAATCATCGACATATTTCTGAGCGTAAATGGTAGAGTCATATTTACGCCGAATATTTCTGCGGATACCTCCCCATTTACCACCAACGGGTAGAACTCACTCTCGATTATTCTCCTAAGAACTTCCGCTACATAATCCCTATCTGACTTGACAATCTTTATATATGCCTTTATGGCTTTCGCTGATGAATTATATAGGTCAATCGTCGTATTGGAACTTATTATTATCGCCGGTTTATTCCAACCTTCTAGAGAGATGTCCGCATAGTAGTTGTATATCCTCACTGGAAGCGTATCGATATTCGTAACTAGTGATACCTCAAGAAGCGTCTCATTTGAATTGTCATAGATTAGTGAAACATCCTTAAGCTCAAAACCTCCTATCCCGCCTAAATCCTGATAATCCGTGACTCCAATGCTATCAGTTATGTTGAGAAGCATTTTCTGCAGGAACATAACTTGTGGGAATTCTACTCCGAATATCTTTATGCTCATTGTTCCTTTAACTGAGGCATTAAATATGTTTTTGGATGCTAGATCATATATGAGCCCTCTCATAGCCTCCTTTCCTTTGAATATGTATATGCTTATGCTTAGAAGCTCCGCTTTGTTAGGCCCTAGCACATAGCGATCATTCAGAACAACCTTAATCAAGTTCTGACCGTCCCTACAGATATATATGCCTGTGTCCCAGAACTCTATCGTTATCCCGATAGTGTTATTGAATGTGACATTTACGTCGAATCTAAAGGCTTCTTCGCCATCAACCGTTGTTTCACCTACATATTTGTAGCCTTCGAGCTTGAAGAGGTTCGTTAGACTTATTGCTGAGAGAGCTGATTGCTGCGTAGTTTCAGAGCTCATATCTATGCGGAGATCGTTTATCGTTATTATTCCAAAGTCCCAATCAAAGAGGGAAAGCCCCAGCTTGACATCAGTGTATATCCCCGAAACATTCCCATACACAAAACTCCTAAGGAATGACCCAAACTCGCTTGATGAGTTGTGAAGTACCAACCTAACGATGACATCATTTGTCCCAGGACCTATCACCGGATTAACGATTTCTACTGTTGCTGGGGGATCCAATGATTCTTCGCTTAGACTAATATCGGCCACCATAAAGCTTATAATCATTGGTACTGGTGCATCAACTGTTGTTTTTACATAAATTTCAATTCTATTCGAAAACTCAGTAATATTCAGAATTTCGACGCTTCCGCCTCCGTAGATAGGTGATGAAGCACTTTCGCTCGTAAATAGCGCCAATGAATCGATAAGAGAGACGACAAACTTCGTTTGGAAGCTATCTAGGTTTATCTCGGCTGAGCTTAGATATGCCGTTAGGTTTCCACGTACAATAACTTCCATTGATTCTCCATGGAGCGTTCTGTTTAGGAATATTCTCGTTGAATCCGTTCTGTAAATATAAGTTATAACTGAGAGAGACTTAGATGCGAAGGGATGTATTCTCACACGCTCTGGTATTATTATCTCCATTATAGGTTCAATGTCATTTAACATATATACATAAAGATCTCCAGGACCTACATCAAGCTGTGTACTAAACATATTTATTATAGATGCATTGACGACAAGTTCATATGCCTTTAATCCATCCTTCTCGACTTCACCAGTATATATGACACTATTAACCCTATAGAACTTTGAGGCTTCATTCGCGATCGGCAACTCATTCGACAATGAAATCATGCTCCCACCTACCCGTATAGGTACATTGTAGAAGGTTCTTCCAAGGAACTTTATGTCTGCAGAACCTACAAATATCGTTTTTTCGCTCCAAGTGCCTTTGACAAATGCTTTAATAAACTCGCTTAGCTTTGGAGAACCCCCTTTTATTCTAATTTCTATTTCTGGTTGGCATACTACACGCTGGGTCTCTGGAGGCTTGTCCAAGTCGATATTTCGTATCTTCACAGAACCTATGTAGCTCGAATCAAATATTATGTCTCCTCTAACCTCATATACCGTTACGGGCATAGGTTTATATGATATTGTCACCCTAGAGCTTATTATTAGCTCCTTATTAGTGGACGCTATGTCGTACTCCATATTTGTGATGTTGAACCCCGACATGAGGTTAGATATGTCAAAGCCTTCCGTCATTAGATCATCAAAACTAGCAGCTACTCCACCGTCACCTACTATCCCACCAGTAGACATCTTCGAGAGATCTATATCTTCTATCCAAGTTCCAGCAAAGAACACATCCACGGTTCCACTGAGAGTTGCGTTAAACTCATAGTTGTATAGCAAATTATCGAGAAACTCATAGAGGCCATCACTTTCGGTAAACTCAGCACTTATGGATATACTCCGCGTTTCGCCTGGGCTTATAAGCACTCTTTCGTCTTGTCTGATATGTAGGATCACTGTTCTATTTTCACCCAATACATTTACGTCGATGGGCCCCCATCCGATCGTCCAATTGAGATTATTGACTAGAGATGCCTCCGCAGTGAATATATATTTCGTATCTGCTCTGGTTGTTTGTGTTCCATGATAATTGACATTAAGACCGTTTATCAGGATATTATCTCTAAGCAATTCGAATATCGCCCCGAACACTGAAGAGGCTGATTCTGATGTGGAGGGTGCCAAAAGCGTATTAGAGAACTGAGATATATCGAATTCGACTTCTGCATCCTCCACTTCTATGCCAAAGATCCTCAATGATAATTTACCCTTAATTTTACCATCTACGACACCACTTTTGATCGCCTTTTCTAAGAAATCTTTTAGGGCACTACCCTTTATAAAGCGTAGATATACCGTTGTGTTAAAACCTCCCTTTGATGGATCTAAAAGGTATTCTGGGATCCATATATTAAGCACATACCCAGACCTAGTTATTAAGTCTAAACTCACATCCTTTAGCTCAACAGTTCCTATCTGAGTAAGCTCCGCGGGGACAACTCCACTTACATATACTTTCACTTCTGCATAACTGTTAGTTTCCTTCGTAAGCTCTATCTTTTCTACAGTAAAGCTAGGGAAGAAACTTGTCACAGATACACCTAGCCCGCCGCCAGGTGCTCCTGCACCCAAGAAATCACTTAGAGAAACCTCAAAGGGAACACTTACAAAATCGACTAGACCAAACAGCGAAAGTGGGTAGTTCACACGTACCTTTGCATCAAACTTTTGTGACACCAAATAATTTCTAATAAGCCTCTCAGTGGCTTCTGTTTTATAGAGTTTCAATGTAATTGAGAGTATTCCCATTCTCCCCGGATCGATAAGCATAGGACCTATATATCCCGTCCCTATAAGCCCATCTGTTTGCGGATCTAGAACTTGGAAGTGAACCCTTGGTAGCCGCGCTGGCAACCAGTAGTTGTTTCTTACTAAGAGTTTAACGCTTAGAACACTAAAATCTTTCGTTTCTCCAGCAAATTTGACCGACAGAACCTTGAAGTCCATATTAAGCAGTGGGAGCACAGTTATTACGTTTACGGCTACATTTCCTACTATTAGAAAAGCTACAAGCATCAAAACCTTCTTCTTAGCTAATCCGTTAGGCATACATATCACCTCATAACTCTAATTCCTCTGATTCAAACACCTCTAGAAACTCCTCCTCTATGTTCTCCTCCTCCAAAGCTGCCCCCTCCTCTACAGCGGCTCCTTGTGCAGACGGAGCGTGCCTAGATCGTATTTTTCCAGATATAACAAAGATCCCACCGATACTCGCAAATACGCCTAAAAGAATAAGACCATATGTCAAACCACTAGCTGCTGGGAGAGATACTACTTTAACAGGAATGCTAATAGACGATCCAATATAGTAGGCATTTTCGACCACAACTATGCTGACAACATGGCTCCCTCCGGAATCTGGGATCCATATAACACTCAGAGAACCATTACACAATGTACGAACCAACAACTCGTCGTCAACTCTTATTTCTACGATCACTCCCATTATTGGCTCTCCCTCATCATCATAGAGTGTCACTCTTATATTCGCTTCGCTTCCCACTTCGATATTTTCTGGTAGCTTTGCATCTATGCTGACCTTCTCCTTTGTGATCGACATCTTCGTTTCATACGAAGAGCTATCATGTATGCTTGTCGCCGAGCTCCAAATACTAAGAGTATACTCTCCCGGAGTAAATGACATAGCCGCAGTTATCCTGACGGATCCATTTTCATTAGTTGTTGTCGCCGCAACAACATATCTTGTACCATTGGAATCAATAAGGTAAACTGTGATCGGTACGCCAGCTAACGCATTGCCATCACGATCAATTAGAATAGCATCTATCTCTATGGGATCACCATATTCTGTTTTGTTTGCTGATATGTTCACCACAAGCTGTGTTGGTATCTTTCCGATGCTGAGGACTATGCGAGACTCATTAATGTATTCGTATACATCGCTTATGACGGATATTTCGATGTGATATGTTCCTGGTAATAGATCTACCTTATCGAATGGGTATCTCAGCAATATTTTGGGTCTCAGCGACCCATTATATATAGTGTAGCTATTGTCTATTGTTATTACAAGCGTCCCCAATCCTTCTATGACGGGCTTTCCATCATTATCCTTAAATATTATTGATAGCTCTGATTCGGACTGATATACCACAGACCATGTATAATTAGTTATTGTTGATGCGATTGCGTATATCTTCTCTTTGTAAATAGATACATAGTATTTGTCTTGCACCTCCCCTTCATAGAGAGAGCTCGTTACATAAACTGCTATCGTCATTTGTTGGTAGGGAGAGAACATTTTTGTGTCAACCAGAAGTTCTGCTACGCCATCCGTGATGTCCGTTCTAGCGCTAAGCGCGATGTTGCCAGCAACACTAAGCGTTATGTTTGCTTCCCCAGATTTTATTGGGTGTTTATCGTCATCTGTCACAAAGACTCTAATGAGCAGTAAGTCGCCCCAGTCTATGGTACTAGCGTTTGCCCAGATCTCAGCAATACCAAGCGTATCTCTAATAACTCTTAATACTGCTTTGGCCGTAGCTCCATAGTACTTATCATCACCCATAACATTTACTGTATACGAGTAATTTCCAGGGACTAGCCAATCTGGGTATGAGTTCTCATCGAATCTCATCACTAAATAGCCATCTTCTGTAAAGTTGCTACCAAGAAGAATTTCTGTGCCATTTACGGAGACATAAACCTCAACATAGGCTCCATCAGCAGGTACACCTAGCTCTGTTGAGATGTTAGCGATGATCAGACCTCCATCCGAAAATACGAGCGTTATGTTATTAGGCTCTATGATCACACCCACTCTACGAACTGTGATTCTTATTGTAGCTTCGGATGGGCAATAGCCCTTGGTATCACTACCATCATATTTTGCGAACGCTGTGTAGTTTCCTTCTGATATATCTACTCGCCATTCTATTATTGCAGTGCCAGAGTCGTCGGTATACTGACCAGCTAGGAAAATTGTCTCGTTTCGCTCCGTCACCAATACTATGTACACATACTGGTTAGATACTGGCCTATCGTACATGTCTCTGAGTGTTATGTTTGCTATAACTGTCTGGCTATAAGTGAGGGAAGTATTCATACTTATCTCTATCTTCGTGGTTGACCACACATGAATCCACACTAAGTTCGACTCTGATACAAATATACTTTGATTCAGGAAGAATTCCACTCTGATGTAATCGTTTACGGTATGCAATGTGCTAAGATTTACAACCATTATGGTGCCTCCTTCATCATATGTAATCGTCATAGTTGTTATTAGACCACTAGAATTTCTTATCTCAATCTTGACTATCTGCCCATCGAGAGATATTATCCCACCGTCATCCCTAGTTATTGTGAGGTTTATTGCTACCGTCGAATTAGCAAGAGCATCTATCTCCGTCGCATTAAATTCAAAATATGCTGACTCCTTAGCTACGCTGATAGTCAACGTACTAGATGCCACTGCTGGATCCGCTGACCAGCCATCATTGTCTAGGTCGCGGATTTTTATTGTCAATTTGATATCTCCGCTCTGCAGAAGAGAAACGTTCTCCACAAGAAGCGTATAGAACGCCCCACCATTGTAAATTACTTGCGCGTTATAAATGGCTGTGTTGTTGCCCAATATAACAGTTATTGTTGTATTCACACCACTTACATCACTGATGTTTATCAAAATGCTGATGGCTTCATCTGCCTCTAAAATCCCGTCTCCACTTGGATACTCCGATACTGTTATGTTATGTATGGTTGGTGCCACGGTGTCATCATCCCGGATCTCCCCGTATCCCGTCTGGGCTTTGGCTAGAGCTGAGTCACCAGCCCAATCACTATCCGCATCATAAGCCCATACCTCTAAGCCTATTGTCGATCCGACATAGTTTATCCATGTGCTCCTAGGAATTACTATATACGCTATTGTGCCGTTCCGCATTATAGAATCATTGTAGTATGTTAACGACACACTACCAAAATACACAACAAAAGTAACATTGCTGATTCCACTTACATTATCCGTTATGTTTACCCATATTGTTAGGTCTGATCCGTTTGAATCATATATTACCAGAACCTCCCCTGGAAACCTTATAGTTGGAGGTTCAGGGTCGTCGTCTATAAGCTCAACATAGAATTGTCGACTAAGAGCAACATTTTTGGCTTTATCAACACATTTTGCCTCCCAGTAGAGTCTCTTACCGACATGAGGCTTCCACTCATCCGCAAGAATAACTACCTGATACTTCCCACTATTATTAGTAGCAACAATCCAGCTACTCCAATTACCATTGACTCCATATTTATATCTAATGTATACTGTATCCACACCACTTATGCTATCATTATACTGAACCTCCAGCACTATGTCTTGTGATTCATTATCGAAGTAGGAAACTCCGTCTGCAGGGGATGAGCCGACTAGGCGAGGTTTTATTAGATCTATTTTTATTGGCCCTTCTGGAAGACTCTCATTTTCGTTTCTAGCTCTGTCTACAGCAACAACAGTTATACTCCATATGCCCGTTGGAAGCCGTATAGTTATAGATGTATTTCCTTTAGGCACATCATACCAGTTATAAAGAGATCCGTTTTCATAGTAATATACACGTATGTAATAGCTATCCATACCACTAAAATCGTCAGTACACGGGGACCAAGTTATATTTACCTCACTAGTGTTATACCAGGTTGTCGTGCTTGGAGACGGGTCCACACTTAGTATCTCCGGTTGTGTTGGTGGATCCGAATCTATGTTTATTCCATGCTCCCAACAGAGCTCCCAGACCTTTGTTCTGTTGAGATTAGCACGTGATATTATACCTTCTATGAATTCAAAAATGTTAGTTGGCTTATTATTCCTAACAACCCACCACATATCATCCAAAGAGACATTTATTGTATCGCCTATTCCATCCCCATCTTGGTCATCATCAACAGCATCATATAGATCCCAAAGAACCCCTGCAACACCCGCAGCGGTATCCTCATCCTTCCCAGAATGATCAGTATCGTATAGGCTTTCAAGATCCATAAGATCAAAATTTTCAGAGCCCATATAATAACGCTTCATTACTTCTGCCAGAAAAACCGACCAACCAACCACCCATGCCGTTGTCTGATCTGTATGGACACTTAGATTATAGTTTGTTTGAAAGCTAGGTAGTGCGTCATATTGAGCCAACAGAAATTGGCTGTAGGCCATAAAGAATTCCGTATAGTTGACAGCGGCAGGAGCCCATAGTCTGGAGTCCGTTGCGTTATAGAAATATACACCCGTGGATGCTGGGTATGTTATGTTTAGCTGTGATAGGCTATATTCACTGAGAACATACATCGAGAAGTTCCTAGCAAGTATCGATAATACTAAAAGCTCTGCAACAGGGCCACCTAAAACATATACTACAGAGCTTCCAAGAGTAACCTTATCATAGGATGTCGCATCATTACGATATAGGGATTTCCCAGACAAAGAATCATAATACGTTGATCCTTGTATATAAATGCTATACGCACCGCTTTCAAGATCAGAGTAATCATTATACATACGGTAGAGATAAATCCTACTGCTATTATCGTAGATAGCAACCACACCTAAAATATCCGCATAAAATTGGAGAAATACGTCGGCATTTTGATATGGCCAACTATCGTTAAAACCATCCGTATCATAGGTGATATGGAACCCACCTTGAATATCCGTTCTTGTAGAGCCTATATACTCACCATTTGGAGAATAGCCATCACTATTTGGCTCTCCAGGATAATCCTCATCCCATGCATCTACGAGGAGATCCTGAGCAACTTTATAAACTTCGGTGCCCGCTAAGGCATAGGGGTCTCTAATCTTTACAAATCCGTACAATTGGGTTTTGCCACTACCAGGATCCAAGGCTCCGCTTGGAACAGATTCCACTATATAATAATAGAGATGCCACAAAATCACGGGATCGGTCACTATTCTTGCTTTGACGGACCATGCATCAGAACTCACTACATTTTTTTCTTTGTAGCTATAGGCCGCATAACTCACAGTATATCTTCTTTCCGAATTTTCTAAATTGCTATCGCTCTCTTCGCTTTTAGTTATCTCACTATTCGTTAAAATACTCATTAGGGGAGTTACGATCACCATAAGGAAAATCAATGACATTACGAATATTGTTATCATCCTATTCAAGACGCATCATCAACACCAGATGAAAGCAAAAAGATCTGAAAGGATCCGCTGAAGCCTAAAGTTGCTCCATCAGCTTTGCTAAAACGTTAGTAAAAGATAAGTTCATGGTTCACTATTTTACTATATGATGTGAAATACTCTATATAAATATCAGAGAAGTGTATTTTATATATATTACTTTGCTTTACTACTATTTATTGCTATTTCCTATAGCGATGATTTACAATAAAACTATAAAAGAAATAGCATCATACCCAAAACCGTTGCCAAGATATATGATAGCGCTGTGTCTCTAAGAAATGTTCTTACCGCCGCTATTGACGCACCTTTTATGGTTGTTGTGCTACCCTTGCCCAATACCCTCAGCTTTGTGATTATTAACTTACTATTGACTTCTACCTCTATCAGATTTTCTATTGCTTCCCTAACTGCCCTCCGTGTACATTCCTCGACAATATTTCTTTTTCTTTCTCCTAAAATAACATAGAGGGCATCTGGGGAAAATGCACAGACAGTATGCGTGTCAGTAGATATCAGCTCTACTAAGCTGGCGCCGAATTCCTCTTCTATCTTCTTCTTCATCTCTAGGTAGTATTCTGGGTTTATGTTGTTTGAATCATATATCACAATGACATATAGTTTTTCCTCTTGCCTAATCGCTATTGCCACCAAGCCTAAGTCTCCGAGGCCATCCCCAGGTCCAAGTTGCTCGCACCGATTATGGCTGAATCCTAACATGAATTTTCCTGACTTGCAAGGAGCTATAATGGCTTCTCTCAATAACCTCATTAGCACATGGTACTCTCTATTATCTACACCTGTTACTAATCCCTCCCGCGGATCTCTGAGGGAATTATGAGCATCTACTAAAAACACATTTTTACCGATGATCTTCCCCATTGCGATCGCTGCGTATCCTAAGGATGTATCAAGGTCATCGGAGTTATTAGGTGCGTTGGATGCTATCAGATATTCTTGCCCCCCCACAGAAAACTTGATTACATATGTTCCTTCCTCGCAATATTTCTGAGGCTCACACATTTCATCCTGCCATCCATCCTCATTAAGCATATTGGATATCTCGTTTTCCAAGAGATCAATGAGCTTCCTCTGCTCCTCAAGTGAGGGAAGATTAGCATCATGCGACACGGCACCCTTCAAGAATACCACTGGAAAACCGAGTCTGGTTTTAGTCTCATAGAACAGGTTGCTTGGAAAGTCCGATGATCCCGAATTGAGCAGAGGGCCAGGGTGTATCTGGGCACCTATGATTGCTAGCAACGGTTTTTTGCTTTCTTTCTCCCGAAAGACTGTGATTGCTATCGGTACTTCGCGCTCCACACTTATCTTCTCCAACATCCTCTCGAATTTTTTACGTTTATGGTCAAGCTTGAGAAAAAGGAGAGCTCTTATAAATTCCAGTGCACCAGCTTTTCTAAGGAGTGACTGTATCCAGAAGTATGAGTATGTCATAAATATTGATATTGATATTGAGAGTACATCAACAAAAACAACTCTGATAATGAAGTTCGTTATAGGACTCGCCATGAGGGAAAATATTAATTCGCCCCAAAGCGTGAATATTAGCACGAGATCCAGCACCAAAACATGCACGAATACAAAAAAAGCTGATTTCCAGCTACTCCAATCAACCATGCCTATCATCACATATAGTTCTAGTATTGAAAACAGGCTCAGAGCCACAAAAGCAAATTCTATGCTCCATATCGTCAAAATCAATGCTATTACAAGTGATGCCATAAGAATATTAGAAACACCCAGCGACCTCTTCAGATTGAGGGCTCTCCTCTCAGCGGGAATTTTAAGCAGAATTAGAGGCATGCCAGCCGCAAGTACCACAAATGTCGCTATAAAGCTGATGCTAACTATGCTCGGCCCGTATAGAACATGTATGAGTGTTAGGAAAATGCTAAATTGGCTCAATAGCAGTATTGCTAGAAAAACTTTGTTTGGCAAACTAAAAATAAGTTTGTACACCTTGCCTAGCTCTCTCATTTCCTCGCTCTGCAAGAACAATCACCAAAGCATTTTATGATTTTGCCTCCCGATCATAAAAAAGAGGGTTTTTAAAACAGGTTTTCAGTAATAATCATATCCATAGTCCTCGTCTTCTGGCTCTTCATAGCTGTACTCCATAGTGTATACCATAAATGCTGGTGTTCCTTCATACGGTGTGCACCAATATCTTTTCTTGTATATCCAGACGAAAAGTATGCCTCCTATTATTCCCCCAATGTGAGCAAAGTGCGCTATTGTTGGAAGAATACCGACTAGGGCAAAGAATGTGAATAATGCTATCAGAAATAATATCATCCTCCAGGCTGGCAGAACTATGAATGCCACAAAAATGAACATACCCATCTTTCTGTGCGGATAAAGAACCGCATATGCCCCTAATAAACCAAAGATGGCTCCGGAAGCACCGACTAGTGGATCATCTCTATATGGGCATAGAAGAATATGCATCGCAACACCAACAAGCCCTGAGAAGAAATACAGCAACAAAAAACCTTTCCGTCCAAAAACCTTCTCGCATTCTGGGCCGAATAGATACAAAGCGTACATATTGAAGAATATATGCAGAAAGTTCGCATGCATAAACATATGGGTTATAAGAGTCCAAAGCATGTGCCCCCGAAGAACCTCATTCGGCCACAGTGCAAAGTAGCTAATCATGAAACTTGGAGCTATCAATTCCATTACAAATACTACCAGATTAGCAATGATTATGGATTTAGTAACTATAGGATTAAAGCGCTCAACAGGCGGCCCATACCAAAAGACCATCGTACATCCCCTCCACAAACACTAACAACAAGATAAATCATATATATTATGCTTTGGCTGATTCATAAAAAATCGATGAATCAGAATTTCTACTATATTTCTTCCCATTCATACAATGTAGAAAGCCAGATGAAATCCTCTATTCCCCTTATCTTTTCTAGCTCTCTAACGATGAGCCTATACCCCCTACCGAGCGTTCTCATTCTGACCTTAATAAGATAGTCATATTTCCCTGCTAGAGCTGATACTTGAACAACACCTCTTATCTCCATTATTCTACGTAGCATGTCTTCACCCATCCCCCTTGGTGCCGCCTTTATTAGTAGAACCGCTTTTATCTCCGAGAGTGCCAAAGTTACTATACCCATAGTGACTAATATAGCCCCAATAACTTTGATGAGCATTACCCAAAAACTAGTTGCGATCTCCGTGAACATGCCAGGAGCTAGAATGTTGCCTACCAGTGCGAATGGTATTCCAAGTATAACCGAGATCGATGTGACTGCTTGTGTTATACTTGCTTTTCCTATACCGAGAGCACGTATATATGTTACC
>Ga0190312_1000051_pt1 | contig 47052 bp, 32 predicted proteins | sample 487007910_MG_FD_165046 | JGI IMG/M metagenome (GOLD analysis project Ga0190312, IMG submission 165046) | Hydrothermal vent sediment bacterial communities from Southern Trench, Guaymas Basin, Mexico - 4870-07-9-10_MG | ecosystem: Environmental > Aquatic > Marine > Hydrothermal vents > Sediment ... | reverse complement strand
ATCTATATTCTAAGATACTTCTATAAGTTATTAATATCTCAATTAAACTCCCAATATAAGACCCTAAGATTAATGAAAGAGTTGAAGAAAGTAGTTTCCTCTTTAAATCAATTTTCCTACCAATTAAATAAAACATAAACACTATTATCATTATTAAAAGTAAGTATATAGTAGCTATAAAGTAGTTAACTGATATGTAGCTATTAGTTGCCTTTAAAAAGTATAGTTTAAGACTTATTAGATAATACGAAGCTCCACTTAGTAATAAATAAAAAATTAGAGAGGCTATAAATATTAAAACAGTATTCTTCTCTACGCGGAAATGGAAGCTATTTATATTTTTCATAGTCTACTCCCTTCAGCACCCATGTAAGGTGGCACTATCACTATCAGTATATGTTAGTCCTTAAGGGCTAATATACTTTACTTCAGCAGTTATAGTAGTTGTAATACCGGACTGAAATTCGGCTTTCTGATAAACCTTGGATACTTCTTTCAACAGGTCATTATTGTTATGGAAATATAATTTTATTAAGTAAAGCAAAACTTTTTCTAGGTTATAGTAACGTTGACTCCTTTCTGGGAAACCTGTTGATATATTTGTTCTCGAATATTTGATGTAAAAGCCTATTTTTATTAATGAATACTATGTCAGTTTCAGTAAATAGGTAGTTCACCTATTTTCTCCATAGACTTTGTTCTCATTTTCTAGCGTAGAGAATACTTACAGCGGCCGAAAGAATTACATTCGGTTTAATCGACTTGGCAGTACAGTGTATCTCTTCAACAAATTCTGTCGTTACTAGACATCTCTGCTCATGTATTCTTTCTAGTATTTATCAAAGCTTAGCTCTCTGTAGAAGCCTAAATCGTCTTCTAAGCTTATCCTACCAATATCATGTCTCTCGATAAGCTCTCTAATGTAGCTCAACACGTCTTTTCCCGCCTCAGGGCGGGCTAAATTCAATCTATATACTCCCTTTAAGTAGGCGAAAATACCGTTAGTATATACTATAGCCTGTTTCTATAAATGCTGCAAAAATGGAAAATATTGTAAGCTCTTAACATATAGGCAAATAAATTCGACTAATCTATATTACTGCGTAGCTGAACCACTTTGACTCTTTTCTCGTCTGACAACTTTGCCGCAGTACCGGCACTTTGAGTAGGCATAGAGTTTTGGAATATGAGCAGGAAACTCTACATACTCACAGTGAGCTATTTCCACTACATATTTTTCAAAAGTATCTACGTCCATGTCATCGTCTATTATAAGTCTTTCTATATGACAAAATCTTACTGGAGCATTTAATTCAATTAAATCTTCTTTAGATACTACTACTTCATTGTAGTGAGATATCTCGTATCCCTTTTTATGGAGTCTTTGGAGATAATATGCCATTGCTTCTGTTACAAGCTCTCCTACGCTTTTGTTTTGTCTCCTGGCTTCGGCAGAAAACTCTCTATATACTTTTTCGTCTATTCCTCGAATAGTAACATCTATCACCAGAATCACCTATGTAACTAATGTAACGCAAGTATATAAATTTGACTCGAAGATAATTATAGTAAATGCTAATTTTGTTAAACTGAAAAATAAAGATTTAATTATTTGTTGTAGGCTTTAATAAGCTATATTTTTATCTTTTTTGCTAACTCTTCTAAATTTTCTTTTTCTTCTTTTTCTCCCTTATAGTCGTATATAACGGCAGCGACTAACATTTTGACATATTGTAAAGCCTTTTCTGCTAGTTCTTTGTTGCCAAGTTTGCAGACTAGAAGTGAAGCATAGCCTAAAGGAATTGCTTCTGATAAAATATGGTATTTAGTGTATTTCATGTCTTCTGGTAAGCCTTTATTCCATTTTTCTAATACTTTTTTGACTCCTATTCTTTTAATATCTTTAATTAAAGGCTCGATGAGGTAGAGAAGAAATTTTAGGTTCTTTTCAGCTACTCTTTTTATTGCTTCTTTTATTTCTTCGTCAGTGACTTCATTTAAGTTTTTGAAATTCAATTCCATTACAACGTCTCTGTAGTATAGAGCCCAGGGATCTAGGTAGGGGAGGTATCTTAAAGGTTTAATAGCTTCTTTAGGTAAGTGTGTACGCCTAACGTATTCTGCAATTATTTGTTCTGAATTCTCGTGAGAAACTTCGAAACTGTTGCTTCTTATAAATGGTATGTATAGTTCGGGTAATCCGCCTGTTGTCGGTAGAAATACTCCCCATTCTTCTAGTTCCTTGCTGAGCTCAGTTAGCTTACTCCACTCCTCTTTCGATAACTGTGCTTTAATTTCTTCAAGAAACTTCTTTCTGTACTCTACTTCCTCTTTAGGCCACTTTTCTTCAACTTTTTCTAAAAGTTTTTCTTCTCTAGGCGCGTGAGGCAAATATCTCATCTGTTCTAGTAATGTATGAACTCTTGACTTTTCTTCTATTCTCAGAGGAGCCTTGGGTACTGTTCTATAAAATTCATCTCCTTTAATTTCTCCGAAGACAGCTACCGAGGAGGGTAAGGCTAGAAGATGTAAACTAATTAAGCTTCTTAAGTCAGCCTCTACTTTCAAATACCCCTTCCTTAAAGCTAAGTCTAAGTCCAAGACAGCTAAGGGCTTCGCTGTCCCAACAGATCCCTCAACAATTACTCCTTCCTCAACGAGCTTTCCGACAAGTCTCCTGAGCTTAGAATAAGGTATACCGAGCTCTCTCTCCATTGCCCTTAAGGTACGCTTATCAGGCCTAAGACTGTTTACTAGAAGATAGGTTACTATTTCTTTCATAACTTCTTTTTCAAGCTTCTCTACTTTTCTGCTCAAATCTAAGTACTCTCTTATTGGACTTGAGGAGGTCATCAATAAATACTCTACCAATTGATTATTTAAATCTTTTGGTTAAAATAATCAATTGATTCACTCAATCTCGGCTAAAAACTATGACGTTAACTATTAAATATGAAATAAGTGTTTGTTTTATTAAGATTTATATAATATTAAAATTATATTAAGGTAAATATGTTTATTTTTCTGCAATTATTTCTAATACTTTGCTACTTTTGTAACCGTATTTAAGTGCTGTTTCTTCTACTTCCTTTATTTTGTTTTCAAGAATTATTCTAGTATTCTCATCTTCTATCATTTTAACAAGAGACTTTGTTTCTTTACCCCATCCACATTCTTTAATAAATACTTCACCCGGTATCTTCTTCCCTCTCTCCATTTTTCTCCAAGTAACTTTATTGAAATATTTCTTTACTATGTTCAGGTATTCTTCTGGTTTTTGTAGACCCCATAGTTTTATTCCTTTGGCTTCTCTTAAAGCCTCATGGTAGAGATCTTCTATTATTAGTGAAAGAGCTTCAGCAGGGTCTTTTGGCTTATATAGATACTTGTCTACTATGATAAACTTTCCGCCAGCTTTTAGTATTCTTTTCGCTTCTTTTACTGCCTTTTCTACTTCTTCTTTTCCTCCAGCTAACTCATGTAGCACTAGTATTGATATAGCGGTATCTATAGAAGATTCTCTTAAAGGTAAATACGTGATAGATCCACATACTAGGTGTAGTTTTTGCTCTCTATACTGATTTTTGGCTTCATGTAGCTTATTGAAGTCTATTTCTATGGCTACTACTTCTCTTACTTTAGGGTTTTCTAAAAGAGACTTAGCAAATCTGACTCTACCAGCCCCCAGGTCTACTATTATTCCATTAGCATGAGCTAAGACCTCTTTAAACACTCTGAGATTAGATACTTTACTGAGAATTTATGCTTTCTGCGCTAAGCGAGAATATTCTTTACTCTCGAATTTAGTATAAGTCTAGCTTAAGACTTTTTGATAAGTTTTCGCAGCTTTCTCTAAACCATAGTTGTAATTTATCTTCTGTAATTATTGATTATAGTCTATTGCCTTTATAGCTGTACTCGGACATTGATCTGATATAATTATTAATTAGGCTGTCAAACTTATATACTACTTGGTATACTTTTCTACCTAGTAACATATGGCTTACACTAGTGTTAAATTAAGAATTGAAGCTAAAAAGAAGCTTGAAGAACTTCAAGCTAGACTTAGGCTTCGTGGAATTAAAGTACCTCTATACGAGATTCTTGAGAAACTTATTGAGCTGGGAATAGAGAATGAAGAAATTCTTCTTAATAAATTTAAGTTTAGGGAAAGCGTAGAGGACCCCATGTTAAAGCTTTTAGATAAGCCTCTTGACTGGGGTGTAGAGGACGCTTCTATAAGGATAGATGAAGTTTTATATGGTGGTAGTCGTGGCAGTATTCATAGATACAGGAATATTCGTTGCAGCAAGGAATAAAAGAGACTTACATCATGAGCGGGCGACAAGTCTTTTAAAAATGGCTTTGAAAGGAAGTTATGAACAATGTATACATCTGACTATATATTTGATGAGGCTGTTACTGTTGCTTTAGTGAGAACAAGAAAACCCGAAATAGCTATTGATGTAGGGAACTTCATACTGTCTTCAAGAAAACTGAGGATTGTATATGTAGATAAAGTTATTTTTGAAGAAGTTTGGAAAATATTCACTAAGTATTCTGAGAAGAAGTTAAGTTTTACAGACGCTACATCTATAGCTATTATGAAAATATATGATATAGATTTTATCATGAGTTTTGATAAACATTTTGACGGTATAGTGCCGAGAATATTCTAGCATAAGCTTAGTCTTTCAGAAATGAGTTAAGCTATAATATTCCCTCTACGACTTTATTGTAGTTTATTGGTTCTGTCTTTTCACTACAAGGCCTCTATATTTTTAGTTTATATAGATCTTGTAATCTTAAATACTTAATGAAATTAGAGTTAAACTACTTACTGGAAATTCTATTCTCTACTATTTATCATATTATATGCAATCGAGAATGTTTCCTCTGCCTCTTTAATAGAAGCTATTCCTACTGCGACTGATTTAATAAAATCTAAGCTAAATACATACTCAAATGCTTCTTTTACCGGAATTACTCCTGCTCCTAGAACCTTTTTCCCTATAATATCTAGTCCTGAATCTCTATAGAGGGCTAGTACTTTGTCGCGGTCACCCATAAAAATTCCCTGTTTATTAACAGGAGCCATTAATACTTCAGTTAGTTTTTGCTCCTTAATGAAGGATACTGTTTTCCAAGGCTCATGTGTAACGAGACCATATTTTAGTCCATGTTCTTTCAGTAAATCGATTTGAGAACATATTTTTTCTAAGTCAAGAGTATCTACTATTGAAGCATGTATAAGAGCTATCGCTGCGTCGAGTTTAATTATCCAGTTTAAGCTTTCTTCATCATCGGGCATAAGTGTAGCTACTATTATTGGCTTAATACCTGTTCTTCGATAAGTTTCTTCTACTGCTTTAGCTAGGAAAGAATATGCTAAAAGCTGTACTCCAGTAACGCCCAGCTTAAAACAATACTCTAAAATCTTTACAATATTTTCTGGGTGTAATACAAAGTCGTAGTAGTATTTATATGATTTTAAGCCGAATTGTCCTGCAGCTATAAAGGGTGATGTGCCTACTAGTACTTTAGGTATTTTTACTCCACTTAACTCGACTAAAGGGAAAGAGAATTTCACGCTGAAACCTTAGCTGAACGAAGACTCTTTCTTCATTTTCTCTAAGTATTTTTCTACTTCATCTTTACTTAGTATTCTGAACTTCTTTGTCTTAACGTCTACTAGAGCCGCATCTATTATCTCCTTTTTAGCTCCTCCTTCAATAGTCTTATCGAGTGTATAGAGTGCAAGCAACAGTGCTTTTTCTAGACTCATTTCAAGACTATAATTTTTTTCAAGTATTTTGAGCGCTTCTTCACTACCAGATCCTATTGCATGTGCATAGAAACCGAGATATGTTCCTTGAGGATTTGTTCCATATAGCTTGGGTCCTGTTGCGTCTACTCCTGCTATGAGGAATGCTACTCCGAATGGTCTTACACCGCCGTACTGCGTGTATATCTGCTTTATATCGCATATTCTTCTGGCTAAAGTTTCTACGGGAATAGGTTCATCGTAAATAAGTCTATGAATCTGCGCGTATTCTCTTGCTTTATCGATTAGCACACGCGCATCAGAAGCGAAGCCTGCAAATGTTAGGCCTACGTGCTCGTCTATCTTCTGTATTTTATCAAAAGGCTCTGCTAAAGGATACTGCTTTTTGTTGAGAACTGCTAAAACAACACCTTCTACACACTTTACTCCAAGCGAAATGTAGCCTTTTCTAACTGCTTCAAAAGCATATTCTACTTGATATAGTCTGCCATCTGGTGAGAAAATAGTTATCGCTCTATCATATGCAATTGAGGGAGGTAACCCCATTTTATTACCTAGAGAATAAAAACAAACTAGCTTAAATTCTTTATCAGTGGGTAAGACTAAAGCAATTCAAAATAAAGCACTTAGTTCCACTAGTATATTTAGCGGAGCTTAATAGAGCTAATCATCTTTAGTTCTCTTTCAAGTTTATCTGAGTACTCTACATTACTTACTTTTACTTCACCATAATCAGGTTTAATAAGCCGTGTATGATATGTAGTGTAGTAGTTTTGCCTGCTCCATTAGGATCTATGAGCCCAACTATTTCTCCTTCTTCAATAGTTAAATTAACTCCTCTAAGAGCTCTAGTCGAGCCAAATGATTTAGCGATGTCACTCAGCTCGACGATAGCCATCATGGAAAGTACTGTCTTCAATAATATAAACTGTCTTTAGGTAGAGAGTACTCTATCTTTATAAATGCTTAAATATTTTTCGGCAGCAGAGGATACTTTACCCAGACTATCATGGGTCCAGGCTCTCTATTTGCCCACGCGTAGTAAGGTATTGCTGTGAACTCTACTTCTTTCAGCAAATACTTCAGTTCGCTTACTTTTTTATAGAGCTTATTTTCCCACTCTGAGTTGTCCGCAACATAGCCTCTGCCTTTTATGACGACTACTCCTCCTAAGAGACCTGGATTGAATTCTATTTTTAGCTCAGGATTTCGAGGAAGTACTAAGTCCCATACATCGAAGTCTTTGTTGTCGGCTTGCTCAAGGCAGTAGACTATTGGCCCTCTCTTAATAGCTACTCTACACGCGTGGCTTAGTACCCATGGGTGAGACGCTACTAGGACTACAGGCATACTGAACTCTAGTTTTATTCGGTCTCCTTTCCTCCATACTTTACGTATCTCGAGATAAGTGCTCGGCTCCGGCTTTACTTCGAGTAGTCTTCCATTTAAAAATACTTCGGCCTCACTACACCATCCGGGTATTCTCAAGCAAATAGAAAACTCTTTTTCTTTTTCAGGCCCTACTTCAATTTCTATTTCGCCTTCCCATGGGTACTTAGTGTACTGATTTACTTCAATAGTATTTCCTTCTAGCTCTATTTTCGCCGAGTTCTCGGCGTATAGGTGAACCCATATGCCTTTACTTGAAGTACTGTAGAAGTAGCCTGGCAAGTAGGCTAGTAGTCTGACAATGTTTGTAGGACAACACGCGCAGCCAAACCATTCTTCTCTTCTATGTTTTCCTCTGTCTGCTAAAGGATTAACATAGAAAAAGTACTTGCCGTCAAGCGATATACCTGATAGCGCCGCGTTATATAGTGCTAATTCCATTACATCAGCGTACTTTGCTTCAGCTGTAGCCATGAGCATACGCCAGTTCCACATAATATTCGCTATAGCTGCACATGTCTCGCAGTAAGCCCTTGCGTCTGGAAGCTCGTAGTCTTCTCCAAAAGCCTCTCCTTCATGCCTAGACCCAACGCCACCAGTAACATACATTCTTTTTTCAACCATACTGCGCCACAGTCTAAGGAGAGTTTTGAAGAGAGAGTCTTCCCCTGTCTCCATGTAGACGTCTGTGGCACCACAATTTAGGTAAAGAGACCGGACAGCGTGACCTACGATTTCATCTAGTTCTCTGAAAGGCTTATGGTCTATTAGGTATACTGAGCCCCCTACAAGACCCTTCCCTCTCTCATCTATGAAGAATTTCGCTAAGTCTAAGTACTTTTTACTGCCAGTAACTCTATATAGCTCTACGAGAGCCATTTCTATTTCAGGATGCCCTGGAACACCCTTTCTTTTCCCTGGGCCAAAAATGCTGGCTATATGGTCTGCTAAGCGTATAGCGGCATTAAACATTAATTTACTGCCTGTAGCCCTGTAGTAAGCTACTGCTGCTTGAAAGAAGTGTCCAGCACAGTAAAGTTCGTGCATTCTAGTTAAGTCCTTCCACCTAGCTTCTTTATTAAAAGCGTAATATGTAAACAAGTAGCCGTCTTTGTCTTGAGCCGAAACAATATCTTTTGCTACAGAATCCGCTATTTCTCTCAACTTATCGTCGTGTTCGTAAGCTAAAGTATATGACAGTGCCTCAAACCACTTGTATACATCTGAGTCATCGGCTATTCTCCACTCAATATTTTTGTCTCCGCGAGCTACGCGCCTAAAGTTCTCTATTCTACCTGTTTTCTCTAACTGTTCGTATACCGCGAGAAGAGTTACTTTCCTTAAAGTCTCGATACGCGGTCTCCAGAAGACATCATTAAGCTTAATAGAGTTCACAGGAACAGGCTTCAGTTTAGCGTAAGGACTCCTAGATGTGTCTACTATAACACACTTCATTAGTATCCGTAACTATTGTGCAGAATCCTTTAAATAATTTATTTTTACTCCATTAAGATTATTTTCTCTCAGATAGAAAATTTTTAATTTAATGATAAATATTCTAGTCTAATTAATATTACCTAGTATTAAGTGATATTAAATCTATGGCTGAGCAGACGATTAGTATTGAGGCCTATACTTTATATTTATAAGGAACACTACTTTATAAATATTTTTGTTACCGTTTCATTGGGAACTATTACTGTTTCTGCAAACGGCTTTAGCAGATTTTTTTCCAGAACTACTCCCGCCTCTTCGTTTTCAACAACAATTTTCTCTCCTAAAGGCGCTTTAGGCTTAATTCTCAGCTTCAAGTTTAGCTTTCTTTTAGTCTTCCTGTAGACTATGTCTAGTACTACTCCCCTGTAATTTATGCCCCTTATACCATACCTTCCTAGAAATTTCTCAGGTAAATTAGGCATTAGCTTCAGCGACTTTGTCGAAAGATCTTCTCTCATACCTAAAAGGTACCTTATTATCATTAGTGATGTAAGCGCGCCCCACCCGTAGCACTCTATTCCAGCGAACTCTCCTTTAACGTAGCCCCAATGCTCGTAACTTGTTCCTGGAACAGGGTATCTCGGCCGAAGTACACGAGAATCAGCCGCCTTATACGCGCTATCAACTATACTGAACACTATTTTTCTCAAGTAGCTTAGCTTACTCTTGTCTTCTTCAGAAACTTTAGCCAAAGCTTCGAGGAGAGAGTATGTCAGTGGAGGCCACCATAAAACATCCCAGCCTGCTGAGACACAGATTTCTCTAATGACCGCTTCTACATCATCGAACATTATTTTGACTTTATTTTGGGGGGCAAGCTCGAGAAATACTGGAGCAAGGTGAAGCGCGTCTTTAAATCTAGTATACGTGTTAAATCTTGTGTCAAAGTCTCGGTACCAGTTTCTGTTCCAGTGCCACTCAAGCTTATTTAAGTATTCTTCGTGGAGCTCTATCCAAGTTTTTTCGTCTTCCTTTAAGCCTAGATCTCTAGCCACAATAGCCATGAACTTGGCCGCATGGCTCATTACAGCTTGTAGTTCAGAGACTCTGAGATATTCTATTGACTCTGATCCTTCTCCTCCGCCGCCGAACCTGAAAGCCATGTCTTCTCCGCTTTCCCAGCTGCACTTATAATGCAGAAAACCTTCTTCATCACTTCTGTTTTCAATCCACCAGAAGAGATACTTCTTCCAGTACGGGTAGAGCTTTTTAACCCACTTTAAGTCCCCTGTTCTAATGTAGATTAAGTGATAATCGTAGAATGGAAAACACCATGCAGGCGAAGTACCGCAGGCGCTTCCGTCGTAGGCAATCATGTTCGGTGTTCCATCTGCGTGAATACATGGAACATTAGGTGCTTTAGCATTGGCGAAAAGCCCATAGAGCACTTCTTTAGCAGTGTTTTCGTCAAAGTAGCTGTAGATGAACATGTCTATAGAAGTTTCCGCTAAAACTACTCTAGGCCAGTTAACGTGCATTATGTCCCACTTGTTCTTAATTATTCCCCTAGGAGGATACACCATGTGCCTCAGTGTCTCGATATCATAGCGAAAACCGTTAAGCCAGTATAAGGGCCAGTCTCCTATAAGAAAAGCTGTTTTTCTCCAGAAAGCTCTATCTTCTCTCATTTTCTCCTCAATGACTGTGCCGTATTTTCTGAGAGCGTTTTCTGCTTTACGTAGAACTTCTCTTGAGTAGCTGTCTTTAGCCACTACTACTGTAAGCTTCTGTTCTTCTCCCGGAGCAAGCTTTATAGAAAGTATTCCCCAGCCAGTAGCTTCGCCGAAATATTGGACTCCATTAGATGACTTTAGCAAAGTCTTTCTAAAACTCTTTATACTCTGCGAGGCCATAACTTTAGAAAACTCTTTATCACATACTAAAGCAATAGACCTTCCTCCGCCTTCAACAAGCACCTTAGAAGACTCTTCTTTAACTACTAGAGGTGTATCTCGGCAGCAGAGAGTAGCATGAGACATTACTTCTACGTTTCTCGCAGTATTTCCGCTATTGCGGAGAGTTAGAGAACATGCGAGAGAATCTCCGTCAATTAAAATAAATACGCCGGAAATCTCTATGTCTTTGTAAGTAAAGTGGTTTTCAATAATGTTTTTAGTGTGGTAGCTCGACCCTACTTCAACATTTTTCTCTAAATAATCGTTCTGAGTGATAAATAGGTCTCCGTCTATATTGAAGGCAATACCTATTGACACAACACAGTCGGCGTTTTCAGGAGATATAAACCACTTAAAAGCTATTAGCCAACCGAATCTAAATACATCGAAGCTCTTGACAACGCCACTTGGCTTGTCAGGGAAACAGTGGTCTACGTTTTGTAGTAAGCCAAATGGAGTGTAATCTCCTTCAAGCTTGCTCATAGGTACACATCTTTAAGTAGGGAATGGGATAGATATAAGCTTTAGCCTTTATTTCTGAAATCGTTAGAAAAGTTCAAATCATTAAAACACGTATTACTTTGCTATATAAGCTATTTTTAAACAAAAAATGCTTAAAAATACAATACTATTTATAGTTTAGATTACTTCTGGCTAGAATATTTTTCACCCTGAGATAAAAAATATAGTTTAATTAATAAAAATCATTACAGTACTTTTAATTATGGTAAAGTATTTATATTATGTACAAAAATATACACTGTGGTAAGAGAAGTAGAGAAGACAGCGTTTTCAGCGTCGACTTTCACAGTAACTACGGCTATTCACTTTACTTCAACATTATTCTCTATAGCTAAAAAAGCGCCGTTTAAGCTGCAGAAAATTAATAATACTCTAGAAAATATTGAAGTTGCTCTAGGGTGAAAACTTGAAGAAAAACTTCCTTGCAGTAGCTCTGTTTCTGAGTATACTGTTCGTAAACATAGCCTACACGAAACCTCAATACAGGTACTCTCAATTAGACGTACTTGTAGTAGTCTTTTTAGATGTTACTCACGACGGCGTTAGCACTAATCTTATGGGAAAAAATCTCACAAAGATATTTATTGAACTAGAAAAAGCAAGACTTTTCTATTGGAGAAACAGCCACATGAGATTTCATATAAACTTCACTTATGCGATTGTAGTTACTCCAGTTAGATTTACTGGCTGGTGGCTTCCTGAAGATATAGCTAGGCAAGCAGCTAGCCGTATTTTAAAGAAAGTAAGCATTTACTGGGATGACTTCGACGGAGTAGTAGCGCTATGGGCTGCACCCAAATACCGGGAAGAACCAGACCCTATTGGAAGCGTATGGGGGCCTGGAGGAACTATATACAAGTATTCTAGCTACCAGCTGGATGGGGCAATAGCTTGGCTTTTTGTGCATGAGTTTCATCACCAAGTAGACGAAGACTTCTGTAGAAGCGGGTACCCAGAATATCCTCACGCAGACTATCCAGCTCAGCTCAAAGGGCGGTTTGGAGAACACTTTGACTTCAACGCCTATATTCTCAGGTCATGGCCCGAAGATACTTGGCTTAAACTAAAAGCCCCTTCAATAGGCAAACCTAAAGTATATGCTGTAGAAGACTCTGATAACGACCGCTTCCCAGACTACGCACCTAGCTTACCTTTCGACGAAGTAAGATTCGGAAGCTACATGAACTCTACTGACAGCGATAAAGACGGATTAAGCGATAGAGAAGAGTTTCTTGCAGGAATATTCTTTCCATCAAATCCACTTTCATCGGATACCGATGGCGATGGTATTCCTGACGGAAAAGACCCCTATCCACTATATCCTACAGCTACCTATATCCTGGAAAACAACTGGACTAAAATAATTGAAAGGTACATAAATTACCCGAGAACAGAAATCTACTATAAGCTAGAAGCACTGTGGAACGAGAGTGGCTTAGTCTTAAGGATAACTTTAAGGCCAGAGGAAGTAAAACATATCCTTCTACATCTAGATTTAGACAATAATGGCTGGTGGCACGGCAAAGGAAATTATGAGCTTATACTTTCTCCTAAAGCAGACCCTCCTCTAATTAAAGTACATGTGTTAGACTGCTGTGAAGCCGAAAAAGATCCTAATAAACCTTGCCTATGGGACGATGACCCAAAGCACGGTTATAGGCTAATTGATTTAAGTGCTTTTAAGCAGGCTTCCTACGCTAAATTAGTTAAAGGAAAACTGCATAAAGTAATTGAAGTATTTATACCGAAAAATAGTAAGACAGGATTTATTCCGGAAGAAAATAAGACGATAGGCCTTAGAGTAGAATTCAGGTACGAGAACGGCTCTTGGGCAACAATTTTCGAAAGATACCGTTTAGTCTACTTAACTTTAACGAAAAAACCTGTAAATATCGTGCACACAGAGTCGAAAAAGATTTCTCCACCGAATAACGAAGATAAAGCTATTTATGTAAAGCAATATGTAGAAGTTTTAACGGAAAAATATGCTAGAGTAGTAGTTTTAATTGAGAACTATGCTTTTAAAGATGTTGAAGATATTGTAGTTAAATTAGGAAACTATACACTACATTTAAACTACCTAAAAGCAAGAAAAACAGCTAAACTAAGATATACAGTACTGCTCACTAAGAAGAAGACGTTATTTCTCCCAAAGAAAGCGTACATAGAGTACTCTGTAGGCGCAAGTAAATATGGGCTCGAGCAAACTCTACCCATAATAATTGTTTCTGCAGAAAAACCACCTGATATAGGGCTTATTCTCCTTAAAGATGCTCTCACAACTATTGCTATAATGGTGACTGCAGCTGTTTTAGCATATCTAATAATTCTTATTAGAAAGAGAGTACAGAAAACTATTTAAATGAATTATTTATAGTTAATATATGCATAATTTCAGTTTCAACTTTAACGACTATTTCTTCAATATAAGCGAGTATAAAATAGCGTTCAGAGTATTTACTATGATAAACACATATACTATAGACCCTAGCAAAGCAAAAGTATTAGCTGAAGACTCTAAGCAAGTAATTGAAGCCAGTGGATTTATGTGGGCCGGAGGCCAAAAGAAGAAAAAAGGGTTGTTTAAGGCTGTCTCAACAATAGAGGAAAAATGCGTTAAAATATCGGTAGAAGCAGAAATAGACGAACCTATTAAAAGCATAGGTCTACTTCTCAAAGACATTGACTACGGGAAAGTACTTGACAGTAACTGGGACTTTATAGACATTGAGGTGGGAGAAAAGAGAATATATTCGTGTCCTTTAGGCTGGATGGACTTTACTAGAAGACTACCTACGCCGTTGTACTTAATTAAGCATGGTGAAAACAACTATACTTTCGCGGTGAGCACAGATACGCAGGTTCGTCCAAAGAGATTTTATGTAGACAGAGTGAGCGAAGATAAGCTGCACTTAGAGCTCGTATTTGAGGAAGACGCTAGGAGATTTGGTAAAAGAATTACTGTTCCTGAGTGGGTTATTGGACGCTGTAGCGATCCACGTAAAGTAGTCGAGTTCCGCATGAAACTAATGGAAGAAGCCTGGGGGCTTAAGTCATGGGAAGAAAGACCCGATGTACCTGAGTGGGCTAAGAAAATAGCTCTAGTAGTAAATATGCATGGTAAGCACTGGACTGGATATGTCTTCAATACTTACAAGCGGCAACTCGAAATACTCGAGTGGATAGCCGATAGAATAGACGGCAGCCTCGTGCTAGTTTTTCTGCCTGGCTGGGATGGACGCTACTACTACGACTACCCTAGATACGAGCCCGATCCAGACTTAGGAGGACCTGAAGGCTTTCGCGAACTAATTGAAGGAGCCCACGAGCTAGGAATGCACGTACTACCGATGTACAGCGCTGTAGCGGTCAGCGTACAGTTCATAGATAAACTGGGCTTAAGAGAAGCGCTAATTAGAGACAAGTACGGAAACACGCTCATGTCTAATTGGGTAGACTGGGACAACGATAGAAACCGAGACAACATATGGTATCCTGTAAATCTTGGTCATCCTAAGTGGCGAGAATACTTATTCAACAGAGTATGCTATATAACAGATACTTATGGAGTCGACGGAGCTTTCTTCGATATAGCCCACTTCTACGAAAACGACCCTAACTACAGTTTCTATGAAGGATTAAAGGAGCTCGTAACAAGGCTTCAGAAAAAATACAGAGACTTCTTAGTAATGGGCGAAGCTTGGTACGATGCTCTTCTCGCCTTTATACCGCTGTATCACGTACATATGTGGATTCCGAAGAACTGGCCAGAATTCTTCCTGAAGTACGCTAGAACAGCTTATCACTTATCTTGGCCAGCGCCAGGCAAAGGTAGTTCAGGTGTACACGAAATGGGCTTCAGCAAATTTAGAGTACCTGACCCGAAGTACGAGGTTATACCTACTTTAAGTGTAGTAGACGACACGATACCCGATCACGCCGAGGAGGCCGAGAAAGTTATTGAAGCTGCTTTAAAGTATGCTAAAAGGAAGAATATTATTTAAAATCTATTTTTATTTTTGTTCTACTACTCCACTCTAATACTAGTTTTCTAACAACTCTTGTTGTAGCGTAAGCCGCATCTGCAGGAAAACTGTACCGAATCGGAGTGCATTTTAGTACAAGGCTCCAAAACTTTTCTCCAGGGTATAATGCTACTTCAAGCTCATTTACTGTTCTCGCCCTAATCATGCCGTCGGGGTATTCGTACGTGAAAACTATTCTCCTTATCCGCTTACCTTCCACTACCTCTTCTTCTGTTGCTAGAACATCGCTCACTACTTCTGCTCCCCTAGAGTAGCTATTGAGCCATTTTTCAGCGAAGGCAATAAAGTCTTCTATAAGCCCTGAAGGTATTTTAAGCGGTATAGGTATTTCATATACTCCTTTCTTTACTTCGCTTTCTAGCCTAAATCTTCGGAGCATCGACGGCACTACTATAAATGCGCTTCTATAAGCAGGGTACAGTGCCCCAAGAGCTGCTACTGTAATAGCTGCTAGTATAGAGAACGCGCCCCAGAGTGCCGATACTTTTTGTCTCACTTGCAGACCTGCGTGTAGTCCTGCTAATATTTTATAGCTGGCTACTGATGCTGTGTAGCCTATTCCGCTAGCTATTACTCCTAAGACAAGTGCCTCTGCGATAAATATCATTGTTATGTGCGTTGGATTGACACCTATAGACGACAATATTACTACTTCTTGCTTGCGCTGATATACTGCTGAAATAAATATAATGAATATATTTAGCACTACTATTGTCACCGGTATTAAAGTAGTAGCCCCTCCTCTAACTTCAAGTACTTGGCCGTATTCTGCTCTGTAAACTCTGTTGCCTATAGTATACCATATAGAAAGCCCTAAGTAAGCTAGTTTTTCTGAAATAGACTCTACAGATGTTTTCTCAGCTTTAATTAAGACCGATATAGGCTCTAGTCCTAGTTCTTTAGCAGTCTTAGTAGACACCAATATTAGCTCATTCGGCTTAACCGGAGCTAATATGACACTAACTTTTTGCTGATATTCGTGGACATATACTCTTAGAGGATAAACTACTCTGTTGTCGATGTCTCTAAACAGTGAAAGTTTATTTGAGTCAAGCAAACCGCATACAGTAAAGCGTTTTCCGAATATAGTTACTTCGTCTCCTATATCTACGCCAAGCTCTCTAGCTAATACATCAGGTAAAGCTACTTCGTTTTCTTCTGATGGCAGTTTTCCTCGAGATAATACTTTAGTAAAGCCTATTACTTCTGCCTCACTAGGGCTCAAGGATAATACTCCATAAATATTCTTGGCAATATTGCCGGCAACTATTTTGGTTAAAGGCTCTTCTGCGAAAATAGATGAGTATCTTACATAGACTTCCTGTACTCCTGGCTCTGTTTTAACGAGATCAATTACTTCGCTCGAAATAGCCGAAGGTATTTTGTACGACGACTCACCTACTCGTACTGCTTGAATATTCTTGACGAGAATTCCTGTATAGCTAGGTGTGTAGGGCTGTAATTCTCTAACTACACCTCTTATCGAAGCATACGATGTTAAGACTACGAGAGCCCAGACCATAGAAGCTGTTGATACTATGGAGAGAACTGCTAAGAGTCTGCGTCTACGGAGATTTCTTTTAGCCATAGAAAACACTACTGTTATCGCGCTCATGAGAGCTATTCCTCGTGGAGAAGGCTTTTCTCTGAAAACTGCTGGAAAGACTACTGCTGTAACAAAAATTACAGGAGATACTAGTATTGAAGCCGCCAGCAGTTCTACAGGACATAGTTTGATTCCGGGATATGTTGCATAGAATATTGCTAGCATTAGTGCGAAGAAAACCAAGTAGAGTATTACTTGAAGAGATTTTTTCTCAGTGAGATATAAGGCTAGAGTAGTTGATATAAGTGAAGCTAGAATTATCATAAATGGAGCCGATTTAGACGCCTCTACGTAAGCTTCTATGAGAATATTTTCTGTGTTTAAGCATATAGACCTTACTTGGCGCAGGTAGGCGAACGTACTCAAATATCTCTCTTTCTTCAAGTCCTTTTCAGCTGCCTCAAGGAGCATTCTGCATTTACTTAAGTCTCTTTTCTCTACTTCTAAATAAAAGCCCCGTGATTCAGCCTCAACAAGCGATGAATTTACTCTATTCAAGTACTTTAATGCTTCTTCTAAAGCCTTTTCTAGAGAATACTTCGATAAATGTACTTTAATTACACTTCCCCGCTTTACCGGAGGAATATTTATGTGGAATACTTCTGTTTTCTCAACTATTTTTCCTTCAACAACTTTTTTCCACACTCCTTTAATTACTACTTCTACTTTACTATTTTCTGGAATGTATACTGTAGTATAACTTAAGTTAAGTATTTTCAGCACTGACTGTACTTCAGTAGGATAGTTCCCATACCTAGTAAAGTTTCCTGAAAGAACACCTGCTTTAAGAAATATTCCTCCAAGTACCTTTACTTCTATGCTTACAAATTTAGCGGGAGTATCTTCATAGAAGCTGTATACACTGCCTTTAAGAACAACAGTAGCTGCCGGAATTAGCTTAATCTTGATGAAAACTCTTTCTGTCAGTTCTCTAAGCTTTAAGTATACTGGAATGTGTTTATGTGAGTAAAAGTAGAGTGTATAAGGCTGCCCTGTAGGAAGCATTAGCTTAAAGTAGCCTGAAGCATTAGTCTTTGCTACATATATATCATGCCAGTAGCTGCCTCTAGCAACTACTTTTACTCCCGCTAAAGGCTTCCCCTCGATATCGCAGATCATGCCTGAAACTATTTCTTTACGTATAGGCTGAGCATACACTAGGACCGTCGTCAAAACCAATATGAGTAGAATAACTTTCTTCATAGCTATCACCTCAGTACGGAAGCACCCACAAAGCCTTCGAGATAAACTGTATTGCCACCAAGACTACAGCCCAGATAGAAAAGCCCATAGTCACGCCTCCTGAAATCACGTAAGCTGATGCTATTAGGTCTGCACCTCCTTCTTTAGTTTTAATGGCTCTAGGTAAAATGAATTTGCGTACACATGCTCCTAAGAGAGCTGGAATTAGTGATGCGTAAGTAGTATAGTCTACAGTAAGTCCAGCGAGTATAGAAAAGGCTATCCAGGGAGCCTTAATTATAAGGCCCACTATAAAGAAACCTGCTCCCATGATAAAGCCTGCTAATACGAGATTTGGCTTGAATATCTGTTTATATGAATAGAGCTTAATGTATGTGGCTTTATCGATTACATAGGATTCCCATACGCTAGCTCCTGGGTAGAGCATAGAGGGTATTGGGGCAAATGACCAGTAGAGACTATAAGTTACTAGGCTGATTACTATAGCGAGCGCAGTTACTCCTATGAAAAGAGCTACGTATTCCTTAAACTTTATTCCAAGGTAGTAGCACTGCATAAAACGCCCTGTCCACACAGCGGCATTACTGACTGGAATAAGGTCTGTGAGCATTAAGGGAGAAGCAAACCATATGCTCGTAGGAGCCCTGCCACCTGCGCCCAAAACTAGTACAGCCTCCTTTAAGTAGGGTACAGAGTAAGGAGCATAGCCTGTAATACCTACTAGTCCCGTCATAACATAGGAAAGTATAAATGACATTACTAGAGTCAGAAACAGTAGAGGAGGCAGAGGATACCCTGTAATGTAACTCACTACAAGTGACACTAGTATAGCGCATCCCGTAAACAGGCTCATTAGCTCTAAGCCTATTTTTTTCCCGCCGACTTCTATTTTCAGAGCTTTTAAGACTTTTCTAGGAGAAACTAGTATAGAGAAGATACCTAGGGCTAGCGCGAAACCAAAAATAATACTGACCCAGAAATTCAGGACACTGTAGTAGAGTATGTCTTGGCAGCTCATGCCTTCAAGCCATCCTCTAAGAATTAAGCCAGGTGAAGGAGGTACTTGTCTCCAAATACCGTAGACTACTAGCAGGTGGTTTCCGATGAAATAGGCCGCGAAAGCGCTAAGAAACATTACTAGAACTACTTCAAGTGGAAGAATAAGCCCTGTAAAGAATCCAAGCGGGTGAATAGCGAGTGCTGCTCCTGGAACAAGTCCCTCTATGAACATGTTTAAGTCAAAGTATGAGAGAGACAGCAGTCCTATGCTATTGAAGAGGCCTAGCATTATTCCCGTAAGGAGTGAAAATAGGAAAAGTCTCTGCTGAGTTTTACCTCTTTCTCCTCCAAGTGTTTTTAAGACCTCAACTACAGCTGCCTGTACAGGGAAAGTTAACTTCTCTTCAATAACCCTGATCTGGAAGAATAAGTAGCCTAGAGTAATTTCCATGAAAGCCGAGATAAATGTCACGAAGATTAACAGCAGTATAGGCTTAGCCCACTCTAATGTGAGAAGAGTTCTCCGCCCAGCTTCAACTATACTTATAGCTTCTGGTGGAGCCCACCAGGAAGGAGGCTTGACTCCGAAAACCAGTCGATAGGGGCTTTTAGTAAAGAAGTATATCCAAGGTATTGCCTGGAAGAGAAGCGCTACGCTCAGCACTTGATCCACAACCATTATTGCTAGCATTTCTCGATCAGTAAGAGGATTTTCTGTATGCCTGAAAATCTCGGCCATAACTAGAATAATTATTGTCGAAGAAAGGAAGCCGTAGAAAGGAGCTCCCCAAGTAACCCAGCCGAAAGAAGGCCCAAATGTTAAATTGCCCCAAATGTACATAGGCTCCAGTATGAACAAGGCCATTAGTATTGCTAAGGCTACTCTCCAAGTGAAAATAGTCTCCTTCATATACCCCACCTCTCTAAAAGCTCACGAGCTCTCATAAGATACTTCTTCTTCTCCTCGTCTCTCAGACTCCTCCACATGAGGATCTGGAGCCTAATATCGCCTATTAGAGATTTGGTCGAGATAATCCAGCTGGAATACGGGCCTGTAAGTCTTCTAAGTACTAGCTCAAAACTATATGCTCCTTCGAGCTCAAAGCACTTTAAGTCTACTAGCTGAGTTATACCGTAGTCCCATGGAGCTAACTGACACTTAGCAACTATTTGGGCGAGCACTTCTCTTTTACCTGGCTTTAATTCATAGCTCAGTATCTGGTAGTTTCCAACTCTTTCTGCTCTCCTATAATCGAAGTACTCTCTAATGTATTCGAGAAAAGCTATTGCCTCAGTTTTACTTGCAAGCCTCAAGGGTAGAGGAATATTCCATACATCTCCTTTAGGTTTAGTAGCTATCTTCCACTTTCTTTCAAGCGAAGGAGTCACGAGTTTTGAAGCTTTATAAGCGGGGTAGAGGGCTGTCGATATTATTGTAAGAAACATTATTCCCATGACTAGTAGAGTCCCGCTAGCAGTATAGTTTGTGTAGAGACCCATAGTCGGGATATTGAGTACTGCTAGAATAGCTACTAGCGCTAGGCTCGCTACATAAGCTAATACTCCTCCGAGAACGGCATAAATAACCATTTCGAGTAAGTACAGTTGAGCTACGTGTGAAGGCGATAGTCCTAGCGAACTCAGTATAGCTATTTCCTTTACTCTCTCGGCAATAGAGTTCAGTATAGTTACGAATAGTACTAGTACAGCTAAAGCCACTACTACTGTTACTTCAGCTGAGCCTAGCAATCTAAGTCCTGGAGTAACGCTTACTACGTATACTTCTTTTCCATTACAGACCCATAGTGTACCTTGAGTAACAAGCGCTATTTCTTCAGCAAGCTTCATTAAGTCGACACCTTTATTAGGAATAAAAACAATACTTCTAACACCGGGTCCTGTTAAGGCTTCTTCTATTGTAGTAGCAAAGCCTGCTGGCGGAATCAAGTCTCTTGCAAGAGAATAAGGTATAATGATGACATAGGAAGCCAGAGCATGTTCTTGCACTCCTGGAACCATTAAGTCTATTGGTGTAAGCTGAGTTCTGTCTATGTCATGTATAGAGTTCATGAGCCTCGAATCAAAAATTCCTTTAACTACTAGAGGAATTCCTAGAAAATCTAAAGTATCTCCTACTTCTAGGCCCAGGCTTTCTGCCATATAGTCGCTTATAATGCAGGCTCTATAATCCCAGGGCTCAAACCATTCTCCTGCTATAAGCGCTTTATCTAAATGGGTAGCTTCTTTTTCTTCAGGTGAGACAGCTAAAATAGCTCTCAGAAGAGCTTTCTTAACTACAGGAGTCTCTCCCTTCAGAACTACTCGAGTTAAGTAGATTTCTCCTCCAGGCGGGTACAGCCAAGCTCTAGTAGAAACTGTAGCCTTGTCGCTGAAAAGCACTTCGAGCATATCTACTGTAGGAAGCGGTATTGGTGAAAAATCAGGTAATCTAAGCATTATTCCCCTATAAGTCAGGTCTCCGGGCACTTTAACGTAAATAGGTCTAACTGAAACACTTAGTGTAGAAAATGATAGTAGAGCAAAGCCTACACATACTATTGATATCAGTGTAAGAGATGTTCTTAGAGCTCTTCTATTCATATAACCTAAACTCACTTCGCTGAGAGCTTCAACTATACTCGTTCTCTCTCTTTCAATAAAGTGTATTCCTATACGTTCTCTTCTAATTTCTCTTAACTGGCCATAAGCCTTTGACATTACTATGAATGTAAGTGCTAAGCCAAAAGATAAAGCGAGGTATCCTCCTACCACCATAAATGTGTTTGTAGCAAGTATTGATATGGGGTGTACCGTTATGAAAAGGCCTACAGTGGAGGCCACAATTACTGCCGCAAAGATGACCTTCTTTCTAGTATTCTTTTCTCTGAAAACTAGATTTATTAAAAGATAAGTGAATGGCACTAAGAGGAGAACAAAGATAGCGCTCATTTGTAGAACATCCATTATTAAAGTTATTGTAGCTTGGTAAGCATTTGCCTCATAAAACCACGCTACATTTGTTTCGGCCAGCGCTCTGCCGGCGTCTCCTTCAGCTAAGTGCTTCTCTACTTTGGCTAATTCCTTCTCAGTTAGCCTATGGAATGTTAGCGCTAGTGCCTGTGTAGAGGCATTAGTCCAAGCAACAGGTTTAAGTCGGTACTCGTTGAGAAGCCATGTTTCTTCAGCAAAGTGGAGAGTCCCTAGAGATATTTTTCGAACTTCACCTCTTTTTAAGACAAAGCCCTTTCCCATTGGCGCGGGTTCTTTTAGCCCAGAAATTATGCCTAAAGGAGGTTTAAATGAAAAAGCCACTTGATATGATAACGCAGACACTCCTGTTAGGCCTACTCCGAGATAAGCTCCGCTACGCTGAGCAATTATTTCAATAGGAATATCCGAAGGCACGAAAAATACTGTATCGTACTGATCGTAGAAACAGGGGTACTGGAAGGGCTGAGGTACATAGTGTGTTCTAGCGTCGTATACTATGTACTCCATAGGCATAGTGAAACTTGTCCTAATATAGGGTCCGTAGAGCTCTACGACACTTATATTTCTGCTTAATGTAAGAGTAATGACCGTAGTCTCGTTGTATACGTTAACAAACCATCTCCATATAGCACCTGGACCATTATAGGGGGCTACACCTACTGCTCTGCCGTCTTTACTTACAAGGAAAGCGCACGCTAAATAAGGCGCCGAGTACCTCGCTCCTGGAAAAACTACTTCTCCTTTCTCGTCAGTAATTCCTACTAAAGTAAAGGGATACCAAGTAGGAGGCTCAGGCACACTTATTGCTCCTCTAGTTACAAAAACTAGGGCTCCTTTAACTGGATGATATGTCGCCGTCCTCAAATCATACTCGAGTATTCTTACTGCTAATCTGCAGAGCCCCATGTCTGGAGGAATACGCCTGCTATACTTCGGCTGAGAAAGCATATTCCATCGAGGAACTGAGAGCACTTCAGAGAGTATAGCTGAAACAAGGTCTAGCTGAGGAACTAGATTCCAGTAATTCAGCTTGTCATATGTATCAAGCGGAGTAAGCAGGTAAGAATAATGAGACTTGACTGTCCTTAAAGCAATACCCAGTCCTCCGGCTACAGTCCAGGGCTCAATGTCTAGCTGCGCTGGATATAAGTCACATAACTCCGCCATTAAGCGCATTATCATCTGCCAGAGTTCTTCTGTCGGAGGAGCCGCCATGAGCACATTGTAGAACTCGTACTTTCTTCCACTCTCAGCTTCAAGTCTACTTACAGCTTTATCTAGTAGAGTTTTAAGCCAGCTATACTTTATTAAATGTCCTGTCTGAGTGTTTATAATCCAGTACCCGTAACCGAAGTTTCTGGCAGAAAGAGCTCTACTTACTGTAGATAAGTCTAGCTCTATCATTAGCTTTATTTTGTTAGCAAACCCTTCTCCTCGAAGAATTTCTTCGAGTCTTTTCTCAGCGAAGTACCTGGCTCCAGCTAAATACTGCCAGTGTCCACTTAAAGCAGCTATAATAACGCTTCTCGGAGGAGGATTTTCTACCAAGACTCTAGCTAAATCAAGTAAAACAGAGATTCCTATTGAATCTGTTGCTCCAGGGGCTATAGCAGGAACTACTGAAAATGAGTCAAAGTGGGCCGCAATCATAATGTACTCTCGGCTTAAATTAGGGTCTTTTCCGGGAATAACTGCCCAAATGTTAGCTGCTCTCACTTTTTTCCAGCGCATTTTACAGAAAATTTCTGCCTTAAGTCCCTTGTCACAGGCATCAATTACTTTCTTTCTATATTCTTTAGTCACGTAAAGCCGAATAGCCCTTATAGGGAGAAGAGTAAAGGTCATTTTGTAGCTAGCGATAATTCTGTAAATAACTTTCCTAGGAGAATACGGCTCGAGAAATATTACTGCTTTTGCTCCCAGCTGGAAAAGCGCTCTCCACTCCCAGAGGCTTTCAAACTCTACTACAGCTATACATCCATTTAAGTGGACATTTTTAAGGTCTTTAAGAGACCCGGAGCCAACATATACTAGCCTTCCTGAAGTATTTATTGATCCTATACACGGCCCAAGAGGATACAGCAAGTGTGCTTTAATCACTTCTCCTGACTCAAGCTTAAGATACGCATACTCTTCTACAGGGACAATTACATCGAAATATTCTACATGAGACTCCAAGCCTATTTTCTTGAAATACTCTAAGATATAGTTTAAAGCCTTATAGTATCCTGGATAGCCAGTTAACCTAGACTTAAGACTAGTAAAGAATTTTACATGCTTATCTATGTTATTTAAGCTAAGTCCGCTTATTTTATACTCTAGCGGCTGGCTTATACAGCAGAAGTGCTCAGCGAATGATAATATTACAAATACTAGCAGTAGTAAAGACGCTTTCCTCATTTAACCACCTAGACTCGCCTTAAATTTCAAGTGGTCGAGCATAGACTTAATTGAAGATATTCTGCTTAAAATATCTTTACCTACAATAGATTCTACTCTAAACATCCACGAATAAACACCAGGTCTTATTACAATGCCTCCTCTCGGAACAACAGGTCTCTCGACAGCATAAGGCTCTTTCCTTATATCCTGGCCTTCATAGCATAGCATGTGCTCGTGTATTCCTGCCACAAATATTAAGTCTCCCCAATATGTTCCTCTGAATTCAAATGGCCACTTCTTAGTCACTATGTGCCAGTATCCGAGGCTGTGTGTAGGGTCATTTGACAGCAGCGCTATAGAAACTCCTCTAGCGTCATCGATGCATGCTGCCACTACATGGACTATCCACAAGTCTACTCCAGGCCAGTCAGGGTAGTATAGGTCTCCTGTCTCGATCATGAAGAATTCGGCATTACGTACAGCTAACTGGGGAACACACATTCTGCCCATGCCAGACGGGTTATAAAATTCATATCCGTGGGCACCAGGCCCTGCTCCAGGCCCCGCTGTAAGGTCTTTAGTTGTCTGTATTACAAGCCGGTACAGAAGATAAGGCTCTGTTGTTGAGACAGCGTAAAATTCATAAGCCCATCCAAGCTCTCTTAATTTCCACTTTCTAGCATACACTATGAAGAAAGGTCCCTCGGAGTCAATGTAGGTTTTAGCACCCATTAATATAGCATACATTCGACCGTCTTGCTCGAAACAGGAACAGAGCATACCATGCCAGAAAACAAGTCCCGAGAGAGTGACATTGGGTGGCCTGTATATTTTAGCGAAATTTAAGTCTTTTGTTCCAAAATAGTCTATTGCTCCACTGTATTCTACTGCTCCCTCTACAGATTCATTAAAACGGACTACAAGAACTCCGTTAGATATTAGTGTATACTTTTTCTCTACTCTTTTAACAATTACTCCGGGAGGCATCTTTGCTACTACTGTTGAGACCTCGCCGAAAACAATTAAGTAGGATTTAGATGAGTAAGGGTTAAGTGAAATCCTAAAGCTAAGTACAGCTGTTTCAATCGAGCCATCGTCGTAGCGAGTTATTCCCCACACCTGCACAGGTATCTCTGACTCTCCTTCAATTACCTTAATAAGTGGTTCTTTGAGCTCTCCTTTAGCAAAAAATAGATCAAAGCAAACTACTTCTCTTACTTCACTTGAGCCTTCATTCGTCACTGTTAAAGCAACAGATTTAAAGACAGGTGCTTTAACTGAAGTCTCTAATTTACCTTTATCTGTTTCAACACATATTTTCAGTTCTTTGCCATTCCAAGGATAATAGATCTTTAAGTAGGCTTTCTTGCCTGGCTTTACTATAAGCCTGTAAGGCCTCCACTTGTTCCAGCGCTTGCCGTTTACATATACTGCATTTATAGTTACATTAGATTCACTAGGGTTCTCTAGTTGTAGAACAACAACTCTGAATATTTTCCAGTCTGAAGTATCTATTGAGCAATAAGCTTTAACTATCTTAAGTGGAGCTTTAGGCGCAAGTATTCCCGCTATATATAGTGTAGCAACTAAGATAATCGCGGCAATAGCCAAAATAGCTGCATATTTCAAGTACTTCATCTCCCCCACCTACGAGACTAACTTCTCGAAAATAAAAATAAAGTTAACTCAACTTTTAGGGCAGGACGCCCATCCACCTCAGACAAAGGTATGTTCTTCTCACTACTGATACGAAAGTAAAGCCACTAAGATAGCCGATAGCTACAGGCACTACATACTTGCTGTATGCTTCTGATCCATAGAATCTTATGACAATGTACTTTATTATCCATGCTATTAGTATGGGCCATGCGCCGCCACAGTTAGCATCTAGCTCCCAGCATACGCCAAACACTACTCCAGCAGGATTTAGCCAAGAGAGGAGAGGTACTCTTAACTGCAGTACAGTCACTATAGCTACTATAATGATTCCTATAATCCATCTTAGTGCCTGCTCGTGTACAGGTATTCTGTAAATCATCCAGCTCTCAGGGTTCACGATACGGGGATCGTCAATACCCCAGTTCATGACAAACCACTTGCAGTAGCTTGGAATATTGTTTATACCTACTGTGAAAATGAGGTTCAGCATATAGAGGAATACTACTACGACGCTAACTATAGTTGCTATAGAGCCTATTATGAAAATATGCTTGGGATCTGCCTTAGTGTCGTCTCCGACTTTATAGGCCATCATAGCGTTACACATGGTATGCGCCGTATTACCTTCACAACCCCATACTTCTATAGTCGAATAAGACATGAACTGTACTGTGAAAGCATTAGGGTCTATTGATGCCACATCTTTTACATAGAATAAGTTCGCGCAAGTCCAAGGTATTACTAGTGCGTCGTACTCGCCGTGCATTGGCAACACTCCCACATTAGCGTATACTCTGGTAAAGCCTAGGAACCAGAGGATAATTATTATTGGTAAAATGAAAGCTGACCAGGGATTTGCTCCCATACTGATGAAAAGCAGAAATAGCACGATGAATCCTCCTGCGAAGAGCAAGTATGATGTGAAGTAGCTGGCTGGCTCGCTTGGCTCTCTTGGAGCTCTTTTTCTCGCAGCTTCAAGTGTGCTCCTAATATACTTCCATGAGAGAACTAAAGGTATTATAGCCATTCCGAGAATCATTCCGAAATATACGTTTCTAAGACTAAGGGGCATGGACCATACTATCCAGCCCATAGCGTTATGCAATACATCTGGGCTAGCAGGCATTATTCCAGCGTAGTAGAGTATAGGAGGCATTATGAAATATACCGCAAACCACGTAATCCATGTAGAGAGAAGTACGTCTACTGGAGCTAGTATGAATAGGCATATCCAGTGTGGAGCAATACTTATGTTGGGGAAGCTTCCTGGAAGAGCTTGATCTAGGCCCAACACCGCTTTGAAATCTGTTCTGACGTAGCCGTGTAGCATTCCCCAGCTTACCCACCTGTACCAGAGTGTAAGTATATGTGGCAGTCTCCACAGTACTGCTAAAATGAAGCCTATAACGAAGACCTTAAGGTGAGTTTTAGTAATGCCTGTGCCTGTACTTAAGTTAATTAAAGTAGTGTAGGCAGTAGCTTCGGGGAATGGTAGTCTCTCTACTTCTATCCACTGTTTTCTCATAATATTGGTTAAGCCAATAAACATTATGAAGAGCGCTATGTAGAGTATTAGCCACATAGCTACAGGACCTGCTATAGCACCCCATGGAGTAGCTACACCGCCCTTTAATGCCATTTCATAGATTTCTGTGCTAGGCATCCACCATATTGCTGGCCTAAGGTAAGCTAGCGCATCATATCCTCCGTGTGCTAGCGCGAAGAACAAGCCCATTGAAGGCCAGATAAAGAACCAGCCCCAAGCAGTAGCCATTATAACGGAAGCAAAGACTACAGCGAACTCTTTAGCATTCAGGTATATTCTTTTGCCTATTCTTCCAGATATATATCGGAGAATACCGTTAATAAGTGCTATAATGAATATCGCGGGGAGAACTCTAAGAACTCTAGGAATCAGAGTCATCCAGCCCCATCCAGCGCCACTATAATCTATTGATCCTAGCCACCCAGTGAGACTTGCAAGCGGTGGACAGTAGGTGCCCCATATGTCGAAGAAGTCTATTATAAGGACTGTTATTATAGAGACTAGTAATAGTTTAAATGGAAATTTCTTCTCTTCTTTTTTAACTTCAGTAGACATCGTATCGAGTATTTTCAATAAATTATATATAGTTTTGCGGAAAACATAAATACATCTCCTTTTTTCCTTTAAAAAGGAAAATTTTATAGTTAATAATCATTTTTATTCACTTAAAATTAAGTATCTCCATGAGCAAAAAATTAGCTTCAGCTACAAAAATACACCTAAAATAGATTAATATCAGCTAATCAAGCCGTCATCACCTTCAGCACCAGAAACCCTCATCACTCCAATGTAATACCTAAGGTAAGTATTGGTTTAACTAAAAGACTTCCATATATTAAGGTAATTTTATTTACACAAAATGTAGTAAAAAATTTTACTTTAGTTAAGTTAAAGAGATTAATAATATAGCTATTATAATTATGTAAAAGAATATTTTAATAAAAAATTTTCTGAATAAAATTGTCTTTTGAGGCTATAGTAGACATTAACTTATGTAGCACTAATAATTTTCGTTAAAACTACAATGCTCTTAAAACATTAACAGTAGTAATAGTAACATATTTCTACGTACTTGAACTTATAGTTGAGTAAATGATCAACGTACTCTTCAGCTTACAAACAAATTAAGTCAATTGCCCTAAGCTAATACTCTACCTTATCCTCCTTGAAAATCCTATCAAATAGTCTCTTATCAACATAGAATCCTATCTCAATTAAACGTCTATATATCGTAGTAGGTGCTTCTATTAAGACTCCTTCTCTATGCAACTTTTTAGGAATTGAAAGCGTTCCTATAACCTTTAAGCCTAGCTCTCTAGCAAGTCTTCTAGCTCTTCTATCGTCTATGACTATGATCTTATCTTTCATTAGAGCTAGAAGTATTGCTGAAGATTCACCAAGCCCCAGTCTTGGTAATCTCTTCCTGGTCTCCTCTACGCGTATTTTTCTCTCAGAAATAAGTCTTGAAAGTTCTTGATATACTTCATCTCTCTTCCTCTTTACTTCTTCAAGTACTCCACGCGGAACTTCTGCTTCACTAAATAACTCAAGAGCTTTCTCTAAAAGACTTAGTTTAGCTAGCACTATGATTGGAGACGTATTAAGTACTACTCTTAAAGATGCTCCTGTATGCATCTAGCTCCTCCTCAACCTCCTCTTCATCCATAATACTATACTTAATGCCAAGCTCACGTAAAAGGAGCCAGAGTTCGTCGACTCTCATGCTTAAGAGTTCTGCTGCCTTACCTGTAGATATTCTACCACTAAGTAAGAGTCCTAAAACCATAAAGAGTTTCTCCTTGTCAGGATAAGATACACGCTCACGCTCGATAACCTTCTTTAACTCAATAGACATAAAGTTACACCCATTAAACAATATTATTTTTCTGAACTTATATATAGTGCTCTCTGTAAATGGCCTTATAGTTAAGTATTGTTTATGTATAACATAGATAAGTTATTATCAGCCATCAAGCAACTTTACCAATAGTAAGGTGTAGTGATCTTAGTTAATGATTAAACATAACCAAGTCCCTTTGTTTCCAAGTAAATGATTCACCCGAAGACTAAACTGTGCTATATAATAAGTCAGCTAATCAAGCCGTCATCACCTTCAGCACCAGAAACCCTCATCACTCCAACGAGTATCCGCGCCGAAATATAAGTACATTGTTTATCTAGCTGAAAATAAGGCTTCTGTACAAGTAGAAACAAAATAGTGATTTTCGTAAAATACAGTAAAGTTAAAGATACAAGGAACCAACATTTTACGAGCCTAAAATTATGGTAGTTATTTGAGATTATAAGCTTTAAGTTTTAGTCTATTTATTTCAACTGCTGTTGATTTAATGCATTTCTTCAAGTAGTTCTTATCTATATTCATGTTGTGAAGTTTCTGGTAGAGCTTGATGAATTCTTTGCAGTCCTTAAGTATGCTCATCATTTCTAGGTGGGTTTTCGCGTCATAAAGCTTGAAGGGAATGCTTTTGCCTTTAATTCTCAGTATTCTTCGCCCTACATAGAATGCAGAAGATCTCGCATTTAGTAGTGCTTCTTTGGTTTTTCCTCTAGCTAAGCTTTTGACCGCATTTAAATATTCTGTCCGAGCTCCTCTAGGCTCTTTCCAGTAAATATCTAAAAGCTCTTTGAGTTCGACAAGAAGCTCCTTGTCATACTGTTTTTTCAAATTTTTTAAGCCTTGAACTTCATCGAAGAATTCTCTAAAATTTCTTTGGATGAGCCTGCTGTAAAGATCTTTAGGTCTAATGCTGGGAATATCTCCTTGAAGCATTATCTCGACAATAGCTAAGTTAAAGCAGGCATCTCTTACAGCAACTATTCCTTCGAAAACGATACCCCGTCTATAACTCTCTTCTGCTACCTTTAGGCAAGACTCACTTTTATTGAATACTGGGAGTATTTCACTTAACTCCCACTTCCACGCAAGAGCTTTCTTTTTCCACTCTCCGAGAATACCTTTAGGATCTTCAAGTATAATACCCTCCCGAAGTAACGAAATCCATAAGCTGGCTAGAAACCATGAGTCCTCTTTCCTCCGATACTTCTCGTCCTCGAACACATGCTTAAAGTGCTCAATAGAATACCTCCATATTTCTACCTAAAACCCTTCAACATGCCTCACTTCAGGATTCCTTACTTTAATTTCTCCTTCAAGAACTACAGCTAAATCAACATCGCTCATCTCATCAATAGTTCCTTTAGCAAGAGAACCAAAGAGAATAACGCCGACAGCATTCTGGCCCATAAGATCTCTTGCCGCTTCTTTAGCTACTCTAAACATAGCGTCAAGAAACATAATTTCAACAGGTAGTTCTACTAATATCATATTTTTATACCTATGTACTGTGGCAAATGGAGTACACTACCCTAAGAAAATCACTTCAAAATCTCCATCAAATGGAGCTGTTATCTTAAAACCGTAATACTTACTGCAGTCAAATTAGAATACTGTCAGACATATGGCAAAAATATATATAGTAGTATTTTAAAAGTAGACATAGTACGTTAATAACTTATTTAAGATTTATTGCATATAGATTTTACGTAAATTTATAGTCTACTAATTTACTGTAGTGTATAGCGTGGTAAACTATGCTCAATACTTTACTTGTATTTGTTAAGCAAATGTAGTTTGAATAATACGATACTGGGATGTTTTAGTTTTTTGTATAATGATATAGTTTAAGTTAAAGTAACTTATATTGTTACCTAGAATTATATTTAATTATGTGTTAATTAATAGTGTTATGTATTTTAAAAAATTAGAAAAATTTATAAATATATTAGCTTTGTTCTCTTAAGTTGGAAAATGATAGAAAATAGAAATAATATATTAGTGTCTATACTGCTGTCTAGTATACTTCTATTAACACTGGTTTCTACAGACGCAGTATACTCCAAGAAAATTGTCCCTTCTGATGATTATGGAGTTTTAGAGAATAATTATGTTACTTCAAAAACTGTAATTTATACTCCTTCACAAGATACTAGCGTTTCTGAATGCTATCCTTCTTATAGCTATGGTTCTTCTCAAGTAATTTTCTCAGGATACTACGGGTCCGGCGACGAAGAGGAAAATGACCGCTACTATCGGTATGCTTATATAAGGTTTTCTTTTAACAAAATTCCAGCAAACGACATTAAGTACGCTAAACTTGTGCTCTATTTATGTAAATCTATGACACTTTTTGAACCCGGAACTACTAAAAAAGTTTTTGACGTATACTGTACTACCACATACTGGTCCGAGTCGACTACTTGGTATAATAGGCCTAAAATTCACGGCATTTACGGTAAGTTTACTGTTTTTGCAAGTGATCCCGATAAGAAATCCTACAGCGTTGACTTAACGGTGCTTATAAAGAAATGGCTTTCTTTTGCTACTAACTACGGTATAGCCATTTGCAGTAAATATTCGAGCGAACACGCTATTGTTTCATGGTATTCTAGTGAAGTAAATAATGTTGCTTACAGACCTAAACTCATTATATCGTATAAGTATGGTCCTGAAATAGAGCTTATTCCTTCGTCTACGTCAGGATACCAGAGCACAACTATTAAAATAACTGTTAAAGTGTATTCAAGAGGAGGATTTTACGGTAAAGTATGTTTTCACGCAAGTATTCCTCAAGGATATACTTGCAGTTTTAGTCCGTCAAGTTTAATTATTTCATCTAAAGAGTCCCCTAAGTTTACTACACTTAAGGTCTCTATTCCTTCGAGTGCCGCTGCAGGTACGACTACTATTAAAGTTAGAGCAGAGTCTGGGAACTACTATAGCTATTCTTTGCTGAAAATAAAAGTACTTCCTTACGGCTTTACTTTTACAGCAACTCCTTTATCTGTTTCTGTTAATCAAGGGAAAAGCTGCACTATTACTCTTAAGGTAACTAAAATAGGAGCTTACAATAAGAAAGTATCATTTAGTGCAGTTAAAGTGCCTAGCGGAATAACGGTTACTTTTAATCCCGCTACTCTTACTCCTACAGGCTCTGCTACAGCTTCTATTAAGGCCTCATATACGGTTAAACCGGGGACTTACAGCATTAATATATTAGCTAAAGGAGCCGACGGCAAGTCTTCTTATGTTATAATTAAAGTAGCTGTTAAGCCTGCTTTATTCGACTACTCTTTGAGTGTTTCTCCATCGTCGGTTAAAATTGTCAAAGGAAAATCAGCAACTGTTACTATTAATGCTGTACTGAAGAAAGGCTCACCTGAAGTTGTCTATCTAAGTGCTCAAAGCGTACCTAAAGGTATTTCCTGTAGTTTTTCTCCTGAAGAAATTAAGCCTACCGCTTCAAGTAAACTCACAATAACTGTTGACTCAAACTGTCCTTCCAAAGTATACACCATCGTGATTCTTGGTTCAAGTGAAAGTGAATTAGAAAAATCAGCTAAGTTAACTATCGAGGTAATAAACCGTATAATTCCTGTGTCTCCTCCTCAATGTATTATAGCTACTGTTACTTATGGTAGCGAGCTCGCTGATGAAGTTCAAGTACTAAGAGGTTTCCGGGACAATATTATGATGAAAACTTATCAAGGCTCCTCTTTCTTTAAGTCATTTAACGCTTTTTACTATAGCTGGAGTCCTAACATAGCTTACTGGATTCAAGAAAATCCGTGGGTAAAGCCGCTGTTTAAAGCACTAATTTATCCGCTGGTAGGAATTCTTTTGTTTTCAGTGTTTATAGTGTCTCCTATTATGAACATGCACCCTGATGTAGCTGTCTACATGGCTGAGACCATTATTTCGCTTTTAGTAGGCTTCATTTACTGTGGACTTCCCTTGAGTTTTACGCTTAGATCTAAATCGAAGTACTTTAGAAGAAAAATTTCTGCAGCAATGGGTTTAATGTCTTTAGCTACACTACTTGCTTGTATTATACTGCAGATTACCGAGCTCTCAGACGCTCTTTCAATAACGTCTTTTCTCTATGTTCTAATGAACATCATCTTCTCACTTTACTCAACACCACTTCTAGTGAGAAAAATAAATGAAAAGCTTTTACGTATAAAGTAGTTGGCCTTTTTCTTAGTTTATATTAATTTTTTAGCAGCCTGCTGTTTTATCATAGTTAATCATTTATTGTATTAGCTCTTAGTTCTCTAGAGATAATATGAGAATTGATTCATCTTACTGTACTGCATCTGGAGTGCCTCTAGGGGGTATAGGGACTGGTTCTGTTGAGCTGAGAGCTGACGGCAGATTCTATGAGTGGCATATATTCAACAATGGTCGGTGGGCTTGGAGACAGGAAGATAGGGAGAAAGAGTTTATGTCTCCTAGAGACTTCTTCTTTGTAGCTAGAACTAAAACTGCTGGCGGCAGTATTAGAGTAAGGCTTCTTCAGGCTAGTAAAGGCTATGAGCTAGGCGGAGACCCATATACTTTCCCTTGGTTCAGGTCTGTTGATAAGATGGAGTATAATGGTGAACCACCCTTTATATTCATTAAGTACTTTGACCAAGATTTGCCTGTAGATATAGAGCTGGAAGCATTTTCGCCATTTATTCCAAGTGACGTGAAGAACTCGTCTATTCCAGTAGCGTTCTTCGTATTCAGGGTAAGGAACAAGCTCGATGAAGAAATAGAGTTTAGTCTACTTGCTGGAATAAAGAATCCTTTTGGAGAAATTCCAGCTGAAGCAGAGATATTCGTTGATAAAATCAAGGGAGGCTTCGCTTTAACCATAAAGGGCACTAATATCCATAGGAAGCACTGCATGTATAGAGGCTCTATTACTCTCGGCTTTATTAGTGAAGGAGAGTACGGCTACTGCTTGACTGCTCCCTATGAGGAGCGCTCACTTAGATACAAGTGGGTTGAATTCAGGGCTACTGGTCTGCTAAAAGATGAAGAAAAGCTTACTAGGGTAGAAGAGAGAGTCTACAGTATTGTTGTCTGTAAGAAGAGACTTAAACCTAGAGAAGAAACTAAGATCACTGTTTTCTTAGCATGGTTTTTCCCTAACCATTACGATGACTTAGGGTACTATCTTGGTCACGCTTATGAAAACTACTTTGATTCGTCGAGTAATGTAGCTGAGTACATTGTAGACAACTTTGAGTATCTCTACAGCTACACTAAGAAATTCCACGACTTGCTTTACTCTACTTCAGTCGACTACTGGCTAGTAGACTTAATTGCCTCTCAGTTAACCACTATGGTTAAGTCTACTTACTACACTAAAGACAAGCTTTTCGGTGTATGGGAGGGCTATGGATGCTGTGGACTAAATACCACTGATGTAGCGTTCTATGGCTCAATAATGATTCTACAGCTGTTTCCCGAATTAGAAAAGACTTGGATTAAGTATCATGCAAAGTGGCAGCTCAAGCCGGATCTCTCTCCGTACTACGAAGTATTTGCTTTAGCAATCCCAGAGAACATGGCCTTGCTAAAAGAAGAATTAAAAAAGGATCCTAGCATAGGTATGGATTTAGAGAAATTTAAGAAGACTGTAAGGAAAATTGTAGAGAAGACTGGTAAAGATCCTACAGGCAGAATAATGCACTACTTTGTAGGCTCGTTTAAGCGCCCCGACACATACAATAGACCCGATATGAACCCAGAGTACGTTTTAATGGTTATTAGAGACGCTTTCTGGCTTGGCGATAGAAGTCTACTAGAATCTTTGTGGAATGTTATTAAGGAGGCCATAGAAGTTATTTTAAGAATTCATGATCCCGTCGGCTTAAAGCTTCTCTATCACTACGCTCCTGCAGGCTACGAGGCCATTCATCAGAGTATAGCATATCGGTTAGAGTTTGCTGAACGTTTCGGCAGATTCTTGAGCTATGCTGCTGCTGGTTATACATTTTACCCGATATCGGTTCAAACATTTGATGCCTGGAGCCTTTTAGGAATAACTTCATTTACTGGAGTGCTGTGGTTGGCTGCACTAAAAGCTGTAGAAAAAGCAGCTGAAATAGTGGGAGATAACGAGTACAGCGAGCACGTGAAGAGAATATTCGGCGAAGGTAAAGAGAATTTAGTTAAGTATCTCTGGAATGGAGAATACCTTGACCTATGGTATGACCCTATTAGCGGCAAAAGGGATAAAGGCTGTTCTGCTTCGCAGCTCGATGGGCAACTCTACTTAACGCTTTTACTAGACCTCGGCTATCTACTTGATAGAGATAAGACACTAAAGATTCTTCAAAGTATATTTAAATACAACTTTGCTGAAGAAGAAGGGTTACTTAATGGAGTGTACCCAGGTAGACCAAGGCCAGCTTTTGCAGGAGACATGCCTTTACCGAATGATACTGGCTTGAAGTACACTGTTGGCTCGCAAATAGATACTCCGTGGACAGGTATCGAGTTCGAAGTAGCCGCACACATGATAAACGAAGGCATGGTAGAGGAAGCATTTAAAATACTTAAGGCAATACACGAGAGATATGCTAGGTACGGTGAATACTGGAACCACATTGAGTGTGGTGGCCACTATTATCGCCCAATGGACTCTTGGCTAGTACTTATGGCTCTCGAAGGCCTACTCTACAACGGGTTCGAGAAAAGACTGAGATTTATGCCTAAAATAAACGAGAAGTCATTCAGAGGTTTGCTGACAGTTACCGGGAACTGGGGTATTGTCGAGCAAGTAGTCGAGGATAATGTGCAGAAAGTATCTATTAGTCTTGAGCAGGGCTCGCTTAAGCTGAAAGTACTCGAATTAAAGAAGTTTGGCAGCGTAAAGAAAGTAGAGGTTTCAATTGACGGGGAAGCTGTAGAAGCTGACTTTAAAGAAGAAAAAGAAAAAGTCGTACTCGAATTAAGTAAAGAGGCTGTTGTAACGAAAACAATCAAAGTTAAAATATATTACCGTTGAATTATTTTTAAATATTTTTGAAGCTTGGCAAAGCTTTTAAGTCATTTATATCTATTGCTATTATTTTTTCTTCCCTTAACCTCTCTTTATCTAATATCTTTTTAGCTACTAGTCCATAGTATTTTTTCAAAGGTCTTATTTTCACGTAAGCTGTCTTCTCAGCTAAAGTATTGACTATATTTTGTGCTCTACTGTAGTCTATTTCACTCCACTTTACCTCCATATACAGTGCTGTTTTCGTTTTAGCGTTGTATGCCACTATATCTATATCGAATGAGCCTTGAGGAAACTTGCCATAGTATTTTGATATTGATGTAGGTGTGAAAGGTAGTTTATTTTCTTTAGCGAGCTTTTCCACTATTTCTTTTGCTAGTAACTCAAATGCTTCACCTAGATAAGTGTTTAGTGTTTGTATACATTTTTCATAGACTTTTCTCCAGTTATATTCTAGTAGACTTCTATTCTTGTATACGTACTTAAACCAGAATTTTGTAAAGTAGTCTTTTATCGTATAAAATGCACCCTTTTTCCTACCAGCGGGAAGCTCTGGCTTAATTATGTCTAAGAGCTCTGTTAAGTCTTTTAAATACGGTGATAGTGAAGTAGGCTTTAGTCCCACTTTATTAGCTATTTCAGATACTCTACAATATCCTTCAGCTATCGCCGACAATATTGAGGAGTAAGTGTAGTAGTCTTTTCCAAAGGTTTCTCTAAGGATACCATTTACTTCGTCTCGTAGTGGAGCATGTTCTTCGAAAACTAGTTTCTTCAATGCATCTTCAATGCTTTTTACGGAATATTTCTGTATTAAAGCGTAGTAGTAAGGCACTCCTCCGAAAATTAAGTAGAATTTTACTTGCTCTTCAAGACAATTTACTCCGAGGTCTTTAAGCCACTCAACTATAGTAGTTACTTCTAAAGGCTTTACTTCAAGCCTTACATCAGCTCTACCGTATAAAGGTGACTGATAGTCTTCAAAAAGCCTCTTAATTAAACCAATAACAGATCCACATACAATTACTGAAGGTCTTTTCTCTTTAGTATCCCAGAACCTCTGTAACTCAAATGGTACCGATGAGTCTACTCTAGTAAACCACTGGAACTCATCAAAAACAACTATTCCATCGTACCCAGAAAGCAGTTCAAAGAACTCTCTCCAAGACTCCGGCCTAACGTAGCTAGGTAATCTCATAGCTTCTCTCAATTGCCTGGAAAACTCTTCGAGTAGCATTTTACTACTTTTCTCAGGATTTACAAAAAGATAAATAAACTTCCTATTTTTACAGAATTCTAAAATAAGTCTAGTTTTACCTACTCTTCTTCTGCCATAAATAACAGCTAGAAAAGGCTCACTAACACTAGTCAAAGTTTTCAATTCAGCCTCCCTATCGTAAAACTTTATTTCAGTCATAATTATTACAAATAGAATAATTATAATTGGCATAAAATACTTTGCGCTCAAAACCACCGATCTATAAATTGGCGGTAGCCAAAAAATTACCACCAACTATGTAAAACCTTATATAGGTAGACCTAACTAGTCTACCCCGTGAAATACGTTACTGTTTCTGCCAAAATACCCGTAGAATTAAAAGAAATGCTAGATAAACTAGGAATAAAACCCGGACCTGTAATAAGGAGAGCTCTAGAAGAAGAAGTCAGGAGAGCTATGTTTAAGAGACTTGAGGAACGAGCCAAAAAATTGAGTAAAAAACTTCCAGAGATATCAGACGAGGAAATAGCTGAAATCATTAGAGAGTATAGGGAGAGATAATGTATCTTTTTGACGCAAGCTCAATTTTAAACTTAATTAAAAGAGGTCTAGTCACACCCCTAGCTGATGGATTAACCCTAGATTTAGCTCTCTACGAGTGTTTAAACGCTATTTGGAAAGAATATAAATTACTAAAGAAATTAAAAGAAGACATTGCTTTAGAATATGTAGACATTGTAGCAGATTTATTTAAATCAATGTATGTATCTTCTATCAAAGGCTCTGAGGAAGAAATATTTAAGTTAGCATGTAAGGAAAAAATCACAATATATGATGCATCTTATCTGTACTTAGCTAAAGTGAAAAATCTAGTACTAGTAACAGATGACAGGAAATTAAGAGAAAAAGCTTCAAAATACGTCAAAACGTTGGCAAGTAAAGACATAGAAAAGAAATATAAACAAATCCTATAAACTAGGCTCCCTTACGTCTCAAGAGACTCGTGGGGTTATGTTAATAGTATCTATATTACGTAAATTTATTTTTAGATTATGTTAATACTTCAATTAGACTTAAATGCTCATTAACTTTAGTCACACACTTTATTTTGTGCAATGTCTAATAATTAGTTTTTTAAATTAGGTGCACCTAATTTTATTAGGTATGGCTAACTCAAGTATCAACAATAAATCTCTAAAAATAGTGGAAGTAAAAGGAGACCTCAGCTTACTGCAGAAACTTATTCCCTTCGGTATATATCCTGGTGCAGAAATCAAAGTGCTGTCCAGAGGGAGGAGAGGTGTATTAATCGAAGTAAATAATTCTATAGTATTTCTTGACAACAAGATATTTTCAAAAATATACTGCAGGGACTGACAATGGAAATTAAAGTAGTTTTATTTGGACACCCTAATGTAGGAAAATCAGTTATATTCAGCAAACTAACTAAGCTGACAGCAATAGCCTCAAACTACCCTGGAACTACAGTTGAAATATATGAAGGAAAATTAGAGTACCGCGGACACACCATAAAAATAGTAGATGCTCCAGGAACATACTCACTTATTCCTCGAAACGAAGCAGAAAGCATTGCAAGAAAAATACTATTTAATAGCCCTCCTCCGATAGTAGTGCATGTCGTCGACGCAACTAGTCTCAAAAGACACCTCTACTTGACTTTAGAACTACTTGAGCTCCCTCTTCCCATAGTACTGGCTGTAAACCAAGTAGATAGAGCAGAAAAACTAGGAATAAAAATCAACAAAGAGAAACTAGAAAAACTCCTAGGAATTCCAGTAGTACTCACTGTTGCCACTAAAGGTAAAGGACTTAAAGAACTACTTGAAACTATAATTAATATAGCAGAGAAATTCAATAAGAAGTATTTTGTTAGAAAAACTCCCACGGAAAAACATTTAAGTAAAATAGAGAAATATATCTTACCTAGGTTATCAAGTAAAAATAAAGTATTTTCAAAAGCTATAACTTATTTCACAATATTTAGTGATAAAGAATACTCTCACCTAAGAAAAAGCATTCCTTTAACAATTGACTTAGAAGAAATAGCTAATAAAATAATAGCAGATAGAATAAAGGTAGTCGAAGATATTTACAGAGAAGCAGTTCAGGAAGATAAAGAGTTCTTTAAAGTAAATTTAGTAGACTCATTACTAGTACACCCTGTTAAAGGCCTTATTATTACTACTTCTATAACACTAGCTATAGTTTGGCTTACTTTAGCTGTAATACATGAAATAGCTCACAGAGTACCCTTCATGATATATTACTCCATTTACGAGAAAATTGTTTGGGAGCCGTTAAACGAAATACTGCCAGAGAATATTTTCAAATATATTTTAATTGGAGATAATCCCGGAATATATTCTTCTATGGGCTTACTGACTACAGGTATATTTTTCGTGTTCTTCATGATACTTCCATGCCTTATAGTACTCTACTTTGTCTTAGGCCTACTAGAAGACTCAGGTATTTTACCTAGACTAATAGTGCCATTTGATTGCCCTCTACGAAGACTAGGTATGTGTGGTGAAGCTATACTGCCAATAGTAGCAGGCACTGGATGCAGTATTGTAGGAGTGTTTTCTACAAGAATTCTTAAGACTAAGAAATCGAAGTTTATTGCCTCAGTAATTCAGTGGATAGGAGTCCCGTGTATGGCTGAACAAGTAATGATATGGTTTGTTCTCGGAAGCTATGGTTCAGCATACGTGCTCTTACTCTATATAATTTTACTGCTAGTCACCATTCTAGTAGGGTTTTTCTTAAATACTGTAATAGAAGGCGTGGAAGAACCACTAGTAGTAGAGCTACCTCCTTGGAGAAAACCTTTATTAGAAAATGTTTTAGCGAAAACTTTTCTTAGAGTAAAAGAATTCCTTTTGAGAGGAACTCCCCTCATTTTAGCAGGAATATTGTTCGTGAACATACTCTACTACACAGGATCAATAAATGCTTTAGCTGAGTTCACTTCCCCAATATTTTCAGGACTATTTAACCTACCCGAAGACACTGTAGTAGCTATTATTATAGGTATTTTAAGAAAAGACGTAGCTGTAGGCGTACTAAAATCTGTTGCACCTCAGCTGTCTCCACTACAAATGCTTACAGCAATAACTATTACAACACTATGCTTCCCCTGTATAGGCACTCTAGTAGTTTCACTAAAAGAAGTAGGAGTAAAACAAACTCTCTTGATGATAGGACTAATGATTATAGTCGCAGCCATCACTGGAGGAATACTTGGACTAGTCTCGAGTATTAAGCTTTAACACTTTTTACAAAGTCCCTTATCTCTTTTAGCAAACTAGGGTTCCTTTTAATATACTCAAATAATTTTTCCAATCTTTTTAAGGTTCCATCACTAATAGAATGCTCTATACTACATGCATCTTTCTCAGCCAGATCAGAAGGAACTCCCAGCACCTCACTAAGAAAATCTCTCAAAAGAACATGCCTTCTGTAGACTTTCTTAGCTATCTCTCTTCCCTCATCTGTTAACGTTATCGGTTCTCTTTTCTCGTACTTCACTAAGCCTTTTCTCGATAATTTTTCCAAAAACTCGACTACTGTCGGCGCTTTAACGTTAAGTATTTTAGCTAAATCTTTTACTCTAGCAACATTTTTCTCCATTAACAGTATATAGATTGCTTCTAAGTACTCTTCTTCACGTTTATTGACCATTCGCATACCCCAATACTTAGCAGATATTACAGCTATCTATTCATATTTTTAAGGAATAATTAGTTATATTTTACTTAGAAAACTTATACTGGTGGCTATGAATATAGTTCTTTCAGGTAAAAGAGAAATCTGTGGCAATATACTTTCTGCTGTTCTCGGAGAAAATGGAGTAAAAAGACTTTACTTCGGAGAATATTTTCGAGGAGAACCTTTTGCCGAAATTGAAGCAGTAAAAGAACCTTCGGTTTTAGTAGAAACATGGGATTTGAGCGGCATTGAGAGAATACTTGAAGTTAACGGCGTTTTTCTGCGAGAATTTATGAGCATATATAAAGATACAGTAGTGTATTTAATTGAATCTCCTGAAGAAAACTACTTGTGCTTAAAAGGTCGTATTATTCCGCACTACTGGTCTCCAAGAGATAATATTGATGAAATAGCCCGTGAAGGACGGTTTAGAGGAGAGGTCGTCGATAATAGTACTTTTTTAGTTTTCTACGAGAATAGATTCTTTGCTGTAAAATGTAATCAAAGCATCAATATCGATGTAAAGGATAGTGAAGTAGAGTTTAGTGCCGAAAACATGTCTAAAGACTTTGTTTTAGTCGCCTCAGGAGGAGTTTCAAAAGAGGCTGTTTTAAGAGAAGTCTCCAGTGCCGTAAAAAATCCCTTAAAAATAGCTGGTCTTAGAGCTAAGTGGCTTAAATCGCTCTTATCTAAAATTCCTTCGCTTCAGACTAAGCGAAAAGACTTTATTGACTTATGGAAGTACTGCTGGTACGTTATACTAACTAATAGAAGTGTTGTTGAAAATCACCCTATTTTAGTTAAGCCGTTTAATATGCCGACTAAATATGTTTTTAGGCATCAATGGCTATGGGACTCTGCTTTCCACGCTATAGTTCTCTCACTATATGACGTGAATTTAGCTAAAGAAGAATTGTATAACTTGTTTCATTCTCAGAAACCGGATGGAAGAATTCCTCATGAAATATTCCTGTCTAAAATTATTTGTAAAAGACTCTGGCGTGTAGACGACTATTGTCCATGGACTACTCAGCCACCAGTAATTGCTGTGGCTGTTAAACGTATACTCGATAAAGAATTCGACAGAGGCTTCGCTAAACTAGCCTACGAAAAGCTAGTAAAATACGATGAATGGTTCTCATTGGAAAGAGACGTCGACAGAGATAATCTCGCATCATATATTGACTACCTCGAATCTGGCTGGGACAATAGCGTCCGATGGGATGACCCTATAGCAAGACTTCGTGAACAACCGGACTACTATCATAGACTTTATCCACGAGCACGCATGGCTCCTGTTGAAGCAGTAGACCTTAACTGCTTACTCTACGTCCAGAGGAAGACTATAAGCGAGCTTGCTGAAGCTCTAGGAGACTATGAGACTTCAGAAAAATACTATGCTCTCGCCGAAGAAACTAGGAAGAAAATACTACAGTACATGTGGGACGAGGAAACAGACTTCTTCTATGATGTCTATGAAGATACTCATGAAAAAATAATGGTTAAAACTCCAGCAGCCTTCCTGACTATGTTCGCTAAAATAGCTACCCGAGAACAAGCCGAGAAACTAGTAGAACACTTATTCGATCCAAAGGAGTTTTGGACAACTTTCCCGCTACCTACTGTCAGCGCAGATAACCCGAAGTATGATCCAAGAGGCTACTGGAGAGGAAGATCTTGGATAAACATGGTTTGGTTTACTTACTGGGGGCTAGTAAACTACGGTTACTTAAATGAGGCTAGGAAATTGGCTTTAAAAGTGATAGAACTTATGGCTAGAGGGCCTACGTGCAGCGAGAACTACGATAGCTCTACAGGTGAACCTGTAGGCGCAGAAGACTTTGGATGGTCGACACTAATTTTAGATATAATGAGAGATCTAGAAAAAGAACAGCTTTAAGTTAAATTTAATTGAAATTAATGTTTTTATGATTAATACATTATTTAACGAGAAAAATATTAGTTTTGATAGATAAAAATAACGTATCTACTCCTTTACTGTAACTAATACTGGTTTGCTCATTTTATCTACTCCAGGCTCTAGTCTACCGTTATCGTTGACATCAAGCCACGCTACTGCCACGTATTCTCCGGGAGTAATTTCCTTAAAAACAAAAACACTATTTGAGGTATTTTCAGCAACGGCTAGTGGTGTAGCTAAACATAGTCTGTGAGGCTTAAAGAAATCTTTTGCATAGTACAAGTGAGCTCTGAGAACTTCTCCATCATTTAGCTTTCCTTTAAGTTTCACTTTCAACAAAATACTATGATTATCATAAGTGACTTCACTTACATCTATTTCCTCTACCTCTCTTCCTTTAAGCTCCTTAGGGACACACACTTCTACTCTAGATACTTTTCCCGCAGACACTTGAATGGGTACACCCCACGTAAGTAGCAGAGGCCTCTTTTCACCTGGCACTTCTCTATCTACGTAGAGGTAAACTATTCCAGGAGCTATTTTATCGAAAAAGAACTTTCCCTTGCTATCAACTCTTATTCTTCTACCATACATAGGTGCTGAAGGTGGATCACCATAGGCGGGTGCACGATATTCTCGCAGCAGCCCAACATGTATTCCTTCTAAGTCCTCACAAAATACTCTTCCTTCAACAGCCCCCATGTCCTTCTCTGGATCTACAGGTTTAAGCAAGTTTTCTTTCTCGCCAAGAAGCTCTAAAATAGAGTTAATTAGAATTCTGCCCCGAGACGCCTCAAAGAAAGATCCTCTACCTTCATACGTTAGCTCCTCTAACGCCTCCGGCTCCGGCGTAAAATATCCAAGATAATCGTTTGAAACAGTTACTAGTATAGGGTACTCATATTTACATCGCTTAACGAACTCTAAGCCAAGATCCGCTGTAACCTCGCATGGAACTATAGCAAAGCAAGCATCATTAATTATTAGCATCTGCAGTGGAGCCTCATAGTGTCCTCTCTTTAAATACGTCATGAACTGCTTCTTAACAGGCAGCACTACTTTAGCTCGCTTGAACACTAAGTGAACTTTATCTGAAACCTCTGTTTTCTCAGCAAGCTCTACTATACCCTCTCCCAGAGTTCTAAACAGCATTGTAAGGCGCTCCTTTTTGCCTCCCCATATAGAGGAAATCTGCATATCGCCAGCTGCTCCCATTAAAAATACTGTCTCAACGTCTCTATACTCTACATCAGGGTAAAGGTCTATTAGCTGCTTTACATTAATTTTAGCTTCGACATACTTCCTCACGTACTCAGGCCACTCTGGGCCGATTTTGCCTGGATGACTTCCGCCCCAAGCCGTAGTCAGCATTGTGGGATGAGAAGGAAAAACGAAGATTATTCCTCTAATAGCTCCCTTGAGATCACATATCTTAGTGACATATAGTGTAGTATCGACGTAGCCTCCTGGCTTTCTACGATTCTCATTAACCCATGACGGAAGCTTCTTTTTACCAAAACCTATTTCAGCATCAAACATATCGCTTAAAGCTTCTTCAACACACTCTACAGCTCTTCTCTTAAGTAGATCTAGTATCTTCGGGTCGCGAGGACTGGGGTAAGAATGGTTGTGTATCGCTGAGACTATTATGTGCTCTACGCTTACTCCAGTTTTCTCCGATACCGCTCTCTTAATAGCATCTGCTTCTTTTTTCCTAAAACCTATTACATCGAATACTAGCCACACTAGCTTAAAGTCTCCTACTTCGAAGACTATACTCTTACAAAATATATTCCTGCTGTAGAAATCTAGTACAGGTACTTGCTTGCCATAGGGCAGTACTACGGGCCACGAAGGAGCAATAGATTTTGAAGCTAAGCCTACTCTAAGACTACCACTACTGCTCTCTTCACACACCCCCTCTAGCATTTTCACCAAAATTGGCTTCCACACACATATATAAAACACTAATTTGCTACTAAAATACGTACTACTCAAAAATACATTAATATATTATCGAAAGTTCTGTAAATCAGAATAGAATCTTTAAAGTTAATGTATATTAATTAAAACTTTATACCCTGCATTTAACAAATATTTTGCTTAATATTTTTAGGTTTAGTAAAACAGATTAATGATTCGATTGAACTACTATCTTCACTGGCCGAATTAAGTCTAAGTATACTGTATATATGTTCTCATCTAAGCTCCATATTACCTTAAGTCTTTTTATCTCATAGATTCCCTTTCTCTTTGGTATAAAGCCCAAGGTCACTTTAACTAAGTCGCCTTTGCAAGAAACTCTAGGCTGAATAATATCAGTATACAAGTGAAATAACTCTGATGAATTAATATTCATTACCTTAACGTCTTTAATCTTCACCCAGTTCTCCAAGACTTTTAAGTAAAGCACTATGCACACTGTCTCATTTATTTTTGCATTTATGTATGTGGTTTCAATGTCGTATATTTCTACGAATCCTGATAAGACAGGATATTCTCTAGGAGGAGCTGCTACAAAAAATATATTTGCAGGAAAACTCTTTTTCACAATAAAGCCAAAGTATTTATATTCAATTACTACTGTTTTTATTTTCCAAGTACAGTAATTATAATATTTTACACTAGCGTATACTACTATCCCTTGGCCTGGATTCAATGTAAAGCTCTTATTAAGCAACTTAAACTGTACACACTTAGGAGGAGGAAGCGGTTTAATATCATTAATGCTTATTGGAACTGTAAAAGTGTTTTTAATAAACAGCAGAGCCACTATATCTAGGGAATCTTTCTGAGGCAACGATTTCTTATCAAGTATTGACTCATATTGAATTTCTGCTTGTACCTCTAGACACGTTTGACTGAAAAAGCTAAGTAGTAGAAACACTATAGCAAGTAAAATTGTTGAAAAAATAACTAATATTTTTTTAGGTTTATTTATCATTATTTCACCTTACTTTAAGGTAGTGGTTCTTGGTCTATACGAGTGTACTCGCATGTTGCATGGTAATGAATATCATACCACACCTGTACCACTTCTCCCGTATCAAGATCTATTTTTTCAACTTTCCATACGAATTTCTTGCCATATATTCCGAAGTATACTTTAACTCTCGAATGGGGAGGGACATTTACGGTTACTTCTCTCTCGTAAGTCCACGACCATCCGCAGGTAACTCCTGTTTGGACTCCAGCCTGACCATAGAATGTTACTTTACTTACTCCAACAGTCATACCTGAGGTGATTGTGCATTGGCAATAGTGAGTGAATGTTTTTTTAACAGTTTTTGTTTGAGTAATTTCTGTATTGTTGTCTATAACTGATACTAACTCCACTCCCCATATTGCCGAAGTCTCGGAAACTAAGGTTTTCCTATAATCATATTTCGGTTCTGGTGCATCTCCTTCTGACATTGGCTTTATGATTGGAGGTGCTGCTAGAACCATTGATGAATAGAGAATCACTATTGTCATTAGTATTGCCCATATTACTAATTTCTTCATATTCTCCGTCTATATCTAGTAAGATAGATATATAAACTTTACCTATTTTTTTCCTCATTTTTAATTTAGCCAGAAAATATGTGAAAATAAAGAATTAATTCAAACGCTAATTTTTCATGATATTAATTATGATCCCGATATTAAGTCTATTCGATATTAAATTACATTTAATATTACTATATACAAAAATAAGCATATAGCATATCTGGATTTATACATTCACTAACTTTAATATCTATATCCTTAAGGACAAATAAAATACATTTATCACCTTATTATTTCATTATTTTAAAAAGAATATTAG
>Ga0190312_1000049_pt1 | contig 48481 bp, 49 predicted proteins | sample 487007910_MG_FD_165046 | JGI IMG/M metagenome (GOLD analysis project Ga0190312, IMG submission 165046) | Hydrothermal vent sediment bacterial communities from Southern Trench, Guaymas Basin, Mexico - 4870-07-9-10_MG | ecosystem: Environmental > Aquatic > Marine > Hydrothermal vents > Sediment ... | reverse complement strand
GGGTATTTGTTTTTGATGTGTTTGTTTTAGTTTTGTTTTGGGTTTTTGCTTTTCCATGTTATTTTATTTTTTGTTTGTAGTTGGGTTTTTATTTTTGCTCCCCCATATGTTTTTAAGGGTGGGGGTTTCTGGGTGTAGTATGCGGCTTCTGGGTTAGCTGCAGCTTCGGGGGAAACACTTGGTGGGTTAGAGGAGTAGGCAGGGTCGTGTTCGGCGGAGCATGGGGTAGCCTAGCAGACTCTCTGCTAACATGGGGGGACCTAGTGTGTTTAAGCATATGTGAAAACACTGTTTGGGCTGTAAGCTTAAAACAACCCGGGCTCAAAAGCGGATACTGGGCACGGAAAATACTCGTAGAAGAATTCGAAACAAAAGGATACACAACATACAAGGAGCTAATAGGGAAAATGAAGCAAATAGGCTACAGAAGCCCATACGAAACAGTGAGAAGACTAGTAATAAAAGGACACGCAATACCGGTAGGTCGAAAACCAAAAACAAAACTAATACCGTCAATAAACCAGTACATAGCATGGAAAATAAGGGAAAAAACCCTAGAAAAAAACCTATGGCTACAAACACCACCATGGGTGAAACAGCTTGAAAACACATATCCAAACATCGGAAAACACATCGCAGAGTATAAGCGTAAAACAAGAAAACTACAGCACACAATGGGACACTAGCGGAAAAGACCTAACCCACACCCACCTAGACCACTTAAAAAGAAAACACAGAATAACACCCAAAGACCCACTAATAACAGTACTTAAAATAAAACACAAACACCAAGCAGAACCCGGAGAAACCATAGAAACCAGAGAAGAAACCATAGAAACATACCTTGGAAAACACCCGGTAAAACTCTACCTAACATACCATGTAACAACCCCCTACGGAACAAAAATACTGTACACAATGGAAGCCCAAGACGTTGAAAAACCACCTAAAACAGACATACTAATAGTAGACACACGTGGAGGACAAAGAGAACAGCCAACATGGGAAAAATGGGTACAACACGTAGCAGAGCAAAACCCGGAAACAATAATAGCAACACCCGGCTACTGGTACCCGGCAAAACTAATAGCAGACCAAACACTTAAAAAATGGGCTTCAACAACGTGGCTAGCTAAGCAACTAATAACACCAAACACGGTGGGAGAAGCAAAAATAGCAATAACCACGTACATTAGAGAAGCATATGTGAAACATGGAAAAGGAAACACCGTAATCCTATGTGAAAACCCGGAAACAATAAGGGAAATACTTAAAATAACACACCAAGCAAACCCAATAACCCCGCCTAAAGCATGGGGACACCCAACAATACCCTCAATAGTTAGGCTTTACTGGAAAACCCAGCCAAAATGGGTAATAGCATATCATCCAGTTAAAAAGAAAGCAATACAGTACGCTTCAGCAATAGCTAGACATATTCCGAAACCGGAACGTGTAAAGCCAATATGGGAGAAACACAAAACAATAGTAGAGGTGTAGGAAACGGAGAAACTAGAGAAAATAGGAATACATGAACCATACCCGCACCAAGAAGAAGCATTTAAACTAATAGATTCTGGAACCAAAAAACTAGTAGTAGCCTCACCCACCGGAACCGGTAAAACAGCAATAGCATGGTATGCTGTTCTTAAAAACAAAGAAAACCACTCAACATACACAACACCTTTAAGAGCTCTTTCAAGGCAAAAACACATTGAAGCATGTAAGCTAGCCCCGGAAACAAACCCGCTTCTCTCAACCGGAGACCGTGTAGAATTCGAGCAAATAGAGAAACAGCTTCCAGAAACAAAGCTTCTAATATGTACTTTCGAAAGACTAGACTCAATAACTAGGAGAATATCGGACAACCAATACGCTAAAGAATGGATTGAGAAACTACAGCTACTAATAGTAGATGAAGCACACATGGTTTCAGACCCTAAAAGAGGACCGGTCCTAGAAGGAGCAATAGCCAGAATACTAGCCTACAAGGAAGACATTAGCTTAGTAATGTTAGCTGCTGCAATGCCTAACCCCGACCAAGTAGCATCATGGGTTAAAGCATCAACAGTATCTACTAGCTGGAGACCGGTACCGCTAGATACTAGAGTATACCCGGTAAGAACAATAACTGAGCCATGGCTGCAAGAAAGAATGGGTAAAATACTTAGAGAAGGAGGAAACATCCTAGTATTCACAATGACACGTAGGGAAGCAGTAGAAGTAGCAACCCAGCTAGTCCATGTAGTTGAAAAACATAGCCCACTTAAAGCATGGGAACTAGAGGAAATAGAGAAACACATTAGAAAAATATTGGAAGAATCGAAAACCGGGCTAACAGAGTACCTATGTAAGCTAATGAGGCACGGTGTAGCATTCCACCACGCCGGACTACCTAGAGAAGCAAGAGAAGCCGTAGAAGACCTTTTCGGAAAAAGAATAATAAAAGCAATAGCTTCAACAACAACCCTAGCCTATGGAATGAACCTACCGGCTAGAATGGTTCTAATATACGGTATTAGAAGGTTTAACCCGGAAACCGGAGAAAAAGAATACATCCCAAAAAGCGAAGTATTGAACATGGCTGGAAGAGCCGGTAGACCCGGACTTGACCCGTACGGAATAGTATATATTTTAGCTAGAAACATTAGAGAATACACCGTAGCCCAAACCCAATATAGGAGTTTCGAACCGGAACCAGTAGTTTCAAATCTTAAAACAGACTACCTTCTAGAACACCAAGTTCTAGCAACATTATCTTCTAATCCGGGACAAGACTTCCTAGAAAAATGGTTTAAAAACACCTACGCTTACAGTTTAGGTATTCTAAAATGGAGCAACATTATTGAAGCATACAAGTACCTTGAGGAAAACGGTTTAGCAAAAGACTATGAGCCAACCGATTTCGGTAAACTAGTAGCAAAACTCTACATATATCCTAGAACAGCTCTTTTCCTACAATCATATGTTTTGAAAAACAATTTAACAGTAAAAGAAATACTTAGAATAGCTTCCTCAACAATAGAAGTTAAAGGTCTAAACCATAGAGAAGAAGAAGCAATACAAATGTGGATTCATGGAGTACCGGAAAAAGTTATTCTAAACACAACCGGAGTAGAACCGGGTAGACTCTACTACCTAGTGGAAAACCTTGAATGGATAACATATTCTTTCTACAGAATAGCTGAATACCATGGCAAAACAGACTTATCCAGTACAGCTAGAGTTCTTTCCCTAAGACTAAGATATGGTGTACCGGCTAAAGCAGCTTGGGAAGCTAGAAGATATGAGAGAGAAAAGAAAGTACCTAAAACCAAAATAAGAAGATTTATTTTAAGGACTGTAAAATCTAGGAGGTAAAGGCACATCTTCTCCGCCAATATATTTTTTAGCTAACAAAACACCGTAAAACCATGACTCATTAACGTCTCTCGGCGGTAGAAGTATTGGCAAATCTTGACCAATAGCTTGCCTAATAGCTAAAGCAACAGATATAGGGTCTGGATTCTGGCTATTGGAAAGAGCTAGTAGGTGTGCTGAATAACCGGAAGCTATTGCTGCGAAGTCTCCAGCCATGTCTTGATATGCACATATTATCCCGTAAACATCCCATGTCCTATATATTGCAGTAGCTACCCTAATAACTAGGCTGTTCCAGTTAGTTTCAACTAGCCCATGTACTTCGCTTACACCAGCATCTCTAAGAGCATCAGCAACACTAGCCGCTACTTCATCATCTAAACCAACATATATTGCTATCTGAGGGTTAATATAGTCTAATAGTTTCTCATCAGCCCAATGTAGCTTATGGTTAGGTACACTTACCCTATCCAAATATGAAACATCCACTATAGGTGCGTTTAGAAACTGAGCAATATGGGCTACAAGCTGCAAAGCAGTAGGATAATATGCTACCAAAATAACATCTGAAGCACTAATTTCCCTAGTAGCTAGAGAGGAACCTAAACCCCAAGGGCAAATCTGAGGACCCTCGTAAACATCGAATTCCTCAGTAAACTCTTCAACATAAACTGTTTCAACAGTATTAGCGTTAATATAGTCCATTATGGCTAACTTAACCGAGTCAGCTTCAGCAACCATGTTCTGATAAGTGTACTTAGTTGTTCCTTGAACTATACGGTATGGTACTAAGAGTGTTAAAACATCAACAGTGTATTTGGTACTCCAATCCCTAGGCTGACCATTGTTAAGAACCCAATCCCCTAAGTCGTCACCGTATGGTCTAAGCATAGATGAAAACACATCTAGAAGCCTAGCTGTCTCATAGTTTACCGGCATAACAACTGATGGAGCTAACTCCTTTCCTTTAGCTGCAATAGCTCCAGCTGGAATGAAATGCCTTGTCTGAATAACGTATGTTCTAAGCTTACTCTGGTCTGATGTTGAAAGCTCCGGTACAAAATATCTTTCCGGAGCATGAACAGCAACTATTCTTGACTGAAAGGTTTTAGCCCTAACACCTCCACTATAAGGTGTAAAATCAGTAACAATATTGTCGAAAATAGGGGAGCTCATGGTGAAACCACCAACCCGGAAAGAAGCTTATCCTCAATATCTGCAAGTAAGTCTGTTTCCTTAGCTCTTCTACCTACAACACGTAGCTGGTTAGGGTAGCAGTGAAGAATAAAGTCCGGTGCAACATTAGGTCCGGGTGCTTGAAGCCAACAGTTAGCTATGAAGCCTAAAAGTTCACCACCGTTCTGCTTAACCTTATCCCATTTCGACTCAATAACTTCTTCCGGAAAGTACCCGTAAACCACCATTGCTACACCGGTCCATGGCTGACGGAAAATCCAAGTATCAGCTAATGTAGCCCACTCAAAAATAGAGCCGACAACAACCGGCTGACCTAAAGGCTGCGGTAACTCTAGGAACTCAACAAGCTTAGCAACATACTCCGGGTCTAAACCAGCTCTACCTACTAATCTAAGACTTCTCCTTGAAAGTAGGAAGTCATAGTCTTCACCCTCAATATTTATATGAGCTATGAACGTTGTTAACCTAGCATAGTAGTTGTTACGGGCTCTTTCCAGAACTTGCTCTATCATTGAAGGTGTTAGCTTAATCCACTTCCTAACAGCAACACCGGTATCCGGAACATAAACGTTCCAGTTAGTTTCAACAGCAGCCCCTACAGTAACATATAAGGTAGCTTCGCCAGTATGTGTTGTCGTAGTATTCGAAGAAGCTTGAACAATAGCGTGAATCCACCCTACAACAATTGAAACACCTACTACCTTAAAAGCAGCTTGCTTAGTTTCACCCGGATTAATAGTTCCAATATCTATTGTTTGCCCGGTTGTTAACTGTAATCCGTTACTTACCGTAATGTAGGCTTTTACATTATATGCTACTTCATCTGTTCCATTAGTTATTTGCAAAGTATATTCAGTTTCCTCATTAACCTTAATCTTAGATGGACCTAGAATAGCTACTGACAAGTACTTAACCATTTAAACCACCACTACTCTTAGCGGGTTTGTTTCAGTATTATATTCTGAATCTGTTAAGTAAATTCTATATGAAACAGCTGCTGGAGGTAAAATGTAGGTTCCGGGCTTAAGAAACTTAACCTTATACTTTAATGTAACACTGTCCCCCGGCATTAGCCCTTTAAATGTTTTGGAGAGTTCACCTTCAACAAGCTCTACATTTCCATTTGGTAAACTATCGGTTATTGTAATGTTTTCTAGTATTTCATTTGAAGTATTAATTACGGTTACAGATACTTCGAAAGGATTTCCAACATAAGCTACAGTATCTACAGAGGACTTCATAGGTTTAACATGTATTGGTTTTTCAGATAAAACCCAAGAAGCAACATGGTTTACTGGAGGATAGGCGTTACCGAACTCATCTGTAAACTCCGCTATAACCTTAACTCCAGCGGTTTCAACAACGTCTTTAGGTATTAGAAAGCTAAGTATCCTATGTTCTCCGGTTTCAAGCTCCGGAATCGTTGTTTGTGCAACAGTCTCATTAGTGTCTAGCCTAACTACTCTAACAACTATATTTACAAGCCTAACCATTAAACCACCTTCCAAGCTCTTATAAGAGCTTTCGATAAAACCGGGCTACCATTATGTATGAAAACGAAAACCGGGACATCACCGTTAACTTCAAGGTCTTCCGGAATATACGGGCACATACCTAAAATTGAACCCCTATTTTCAATAGCTACAACTATTCTAACTTGAGAACCGGGTTTAACACATGTAGGATGTAGAACCCACATAGATAGCGGATACGTAAATCCATGGACCTTAACTATTATGTGTTCTTCTCTTTCACCAGAGTACGTGTTCTTCTTAGCTGAATAAGTTACTTTGAAAACATACATTCCTAAGCTATAGTATTTGAAGCTTAGCTGACATGGTTTAAAAACATCATCAATATTTGGACTTATAGCTCTTAGCCCGGTAAATGTTTTTTCAAAAACCCTACCACTACCTTCTAAATTAAATAAGCCAGTAACCTCTATTCCCGGAGGAGTTTCAACAGTAACCTTAGCTTCATCTACCGGATACGGTGTAGAGCCTTCTAAATGAATTGTTAAAGTATTATCACCTATTGGAACATGTTTTCCAGACATAGGGTCGTAAAATAAGTAGTCATTGTCACGTGAAGCAAGTATTTCAGCTTCAACACTAGGCTCCCAATAACCTATGTTAACTGGTCGTGTAAAGTAAACCGGTCTTCCAGTTTCCGTATCAAAATATTTTACAATTAGAGAAGCAGATAAACCGGTACTCCAGTCGTGAACCCATCTAGGCTTAAGAGTGAAAGTAACTTCCTCACCTAAACTATTAACTACAGCGTCAGAGTCACCTATAACTTCAAGTGATGGACCCGGTAAAATTGAAATCTTATACTTACCTATCTTAACATCTAATGTTTTAGACAAAATTTCTTCTCCTTTATCTGTTTGAAAACTTATCTTAATTTGGAAAGAACCGGTTTTGGCAAATCTAAACTCTCCAGCAACAGCTATGAAGTATGTTCCCGGAAGCACTGTTGGAAGCTTATATTCGAAGAGCTTCTTATTTGAAACATATATGCTTTCCTCACATACAACATTCTCTTTTTCATCATATATTCTAACGTGAAGTATAGCTTCTTCAATATGTCTTGCAATAGCTGATTCAGCTTCAAAAACGATTTTAGGCTCGGTTTCCTCGGATAACGTGAATTCTCCGGTTAGTAGGTCGTATGCTTCAGTAACGTTTAATGCTGCATAAATAGTTGTCATTTACTCTAGCCTCACAGATACGTTAAAACTGTATTTTCCATAAACATATTTTGGTTTAGAAACTTTTATTTCAAACTCTCTTTCTTCTAAGCCAAGCCATGTCTGTATTGTTGCTACTGAAATATCTAAAACGTTTTCTCCTCTAATATAGTCGAAATCTATTCCAAGCTTGGAAAGCGTTTCAACAATATTTCTACCGATAACACCTATTTCGCCTACAAGCCAAGCAAACTCAACATTATGGTCTATTAGGAAACCAGTAACCGACTCCGGTATTTCTGAAGGTTCGGTTAGGAGAACTGGAGCGTTCCTATGTTTAGCTAATGGAATTATAGGGTATGCGAAAACCGGTGTAGGAACAATAAAAACTTCGCTAACATCTTCTGGGAAAACTTTTTCAACAGTATAAACTATTGCTTCAAAAGGGTCTCCAAGCTTTGGTCTATACGGTTTAGAGCCGGATTCTTCAACAAGCTTTTCTTGAAGAGCCCTAGGTACTTCAAGATATGAACCTATAAGTTCAACTTTGCTATTAGCCCTACTTAGAATTAAAGACTCAACATCTACTGTTTCAGATACTGGAGAATAAATTCTTGAAGGAACTTTACCTATACTGTAAGGTAGCGGGTCTCCAGCTGGACCACTTATCTCTCCTCCAATAAGAGCATATTGGAAGCAAAATGTTTCTAAACGGTCAATACTTGTAGTTGAAAGCCAGAACGGCTTAAAAGCAGTATCTCTTACGTAAAAGTATCCGTTAAGGTCAACTCTTGCTGATTCACAAGTATATCCTATAAGTGTTCTCATAAGTTCTCCAGCTTCGCTTAAGCTTTCCGGTTCAACATTAATTTCCGGCTTAAAGAAGCCATCATCGTATGGTGGTTCTTGAACATAAATGTCTCCCCTAGCAATAGCTGTTAGCTTATATAGGAACCTTTTCCTTTCAATATCGGATGTTAGGTTTTCTTGAACCCAGCTAATATAGTCTTCTAGTTTTTCAGAAAAACCAATGTCTGTAAGACCGTATGTTGGTAGAAGGTCTCTTACAGCATACATTCTTCTAGCTATTCCCTCATCAGAGAGCTCATCATAAACCTCGTAAACTACTGAAGCATATGGGAGCCCATTTGAGAGATTAATAACGGAATCAATTGCAGTTAAAAGCATAGAATAACTATTACCGCCAATAAACTTTCTAGAAGCCCACGGTGAAGAACCGGAAAGCCTAAGTTCAATAGCTAACTCTAAACCGTCAAAAGAGTCTGGAGCTGCTTTATCAACATATGCTACTTCGGAGCCTAGAAAAGTAGCTGCTATGTTTGAGCGGAAAGTAACATATTTCACATTACTTGGAAAGTTTTGCTCATGGTACTTATAAAAGTAAGGTGTTTCAACCTTAGTGACCGTAAACCCTATGTCCTCAAGATATTGCTGAGTAAGAGCACCTATAGTGCCACCTTCCGGGAATACTTTGTCTAAAACTATTGCTTCACCGTAGCCGTATTCGTAAAGTTTTTCAAGAACCTCACGGGCATTGTTAAAGTACGTTAGAAGATACTTGTTAAGATTTCTAATATCTGAGCTACCACTATAGAGCCAGTCTCCAATAGTGTATGGTAACACTAGAACCGGGTAGTTTAGCTCTAACCCAGCTGGAAACATTGCTGGAAAAGTTATAACTATTTTGTCTCCACCCATTTAACCTACCTCCGTAAATTCGAAAAACGGGGATGAAACACCTACAGCTCTAGGAGCAACTTTGGGAACCGGTTCTTCAACTTTAAGGGTAAATGTTGTTTCAGCCGGTATCCAAGGTATTTTCTTAACGTCTTGCTTTAAAACTTGGGTTCCATCCATAACTGTTATTGTTATTTTAAGGTTTCTTACGGGGAACTTGAACTTGTTTGAAATAGTTAAGCTAATTATAGCTTTACTGTTTTCCCATTCAACACTTCTACTAAGTAGTTGTACACCTAAACCAACATCTAATGTTGATTCGCATAGACTAGTAGTGCTAAATGCTTCAAGCTTAGCTGGACCAGCTACGTTAGGTGGTCCGGCAATTAAACTGTAGTTTACTGTTTTTAATTCTCCATAGCCTATGTTTCTAGGTACATCAGTTCTAATAACTGACGTAGGGTAAGCGTAAAGCTCACTATCTGGAAGATAGTACCATCCAGTAATAGTGTATGTGAATTCCTCTGTTTCACCGGAACCCACGTTTACCGGTCCATAAGCTACTCCGCTAGATGCTATTCCTCCAACATTTACTTTTGAAGGTATGAAAACATAGAGCTTATATGGTTCAGTTCCTCCCGGATAGTGAATACCGGTTGTAATATATACGTAGTCTTCTTCGAAGTCGAAAGTTGCCGGTAAAATAGCTTTAACTTGGGGGTCACCTACTGTTGAAGCTTGCTTTAAAGGAGAACCTATGTTTTCAACATATGTTGAAGGGTCTATCTGTAGTGTAAAACCGTAGTCGCCCGGTTCTAGCTCTCGCTTAGGTGTAAGAACAACTTCAGCATAAATATCTGAAGGCTTCCAATATAGAAGATATGTTAACGGTAACTCCGCAATCTCAATAGGTGATGTATTTACGCAAACAAGTGAACCAGAAATTCTAATACCGGCTTCCGGGTCTAACCATTGAATTCTAGGTTTAAAACATTCAAAATAAACCATAGGATGGGTTTTAACAGATGCTTCAATAAGCTTCTCCGGTGGACCAACAGAAACCATAGGTTCAATAGATAAAATCGGAACACTAAACTCTTTTAAATCCTTACCAGCAATATTGGAGAAACTAAGCTTAGGCGGAGGATAGCTACCAGACTCAGCTGGCTCGTTAAACCTACTATATCCCCTATATATTCTTCTACCATCAGCAAGAACTATTGCTTGGTTAGTTACCTTCCTAATAAAATACCATAAAGTATGGTATCTACTACCCGGAGTAATAATTGATGGGAAAACAGCTGAATCATAGTCTTTAGTTGCATATGAACATGGAGAAACCATGTCAAAACTTGAGAACCTATAAGCCCTAATAATGGCTGAAGCAGCTGCTGGAATAGCCTCAATACTGGTGTTTACCGTGTGCGAAGCTATGGTTCCATATGCTGAGAAGACTCTGCGACCAATATTTACTCCTAGGTTATGTGTAACTATTGCTCCATAGCTTTTAAACACCCTATATCCTAAGCCAAGATTCAAAGTATGGTTGGCAATAGCTCCACTTGAAAAGTATTTTTGAAGAACCTTTAAAATTACGTCTAAAGTGTGTGAAACAGCAATTCCGCTACTATTAAACTGCTTAGCTACAGCTATATTAGCTCTTATACTTGACTTATGAACGTAACCATGGCTTGAAAAGAAACCTACAAAACTATATTTTAAAGTATGGGAAGCAATATTGCCTTCACTTTCAAACACATTAACAGACATTTTAACTCACCGTTATTTGCGGTACTTCTACAACGTATTCGTCCATTTGTATTGACTGCCCGGGTTCAATATCTACTGGTCCGGTTGTTGTTTTTATGAGGGTTTTCTTATCTACCTTGTATAGTTCTATTTTAACTTTGAAAACTGCTTCTTCAGTATCGAAGTATATGTCATGTATTTTAACATAGTATATGTGGGTTTCTGTTTCAGCGATAGCTACTACATTACCGGATTCTCCAGCTGAAACCCATGTTTCGCCTAGGAGAACGTAGTTTACCATTTTCCCACCTTTAAACTACCTCAATTAGTTTAGAAGCTTTAGTTTTTGAAACCAAATCATATGCTAAAATCATAACATAGCCTTTAGATGGCGGTGCTTTAGCTTCAACAGTTTTGTCTTCAGAGGAACCAGCGGATTTACTTGAAAACTGAACAGTAGTAGCCCACCTATAGTTTTCACCTACTATGGAAACCGGAATAGAATGGTCTCCTAAATCACATATTGCTGTTTCAGAAACTGTAAAGGTAAAAGTAGAGTTTGCTTCAACCTTTTCCGGAGCATCAATAGAGAGCACCATTGGTGGAGGCGGTTTAAATAGGAAGAAAACCGGTGTTGAAGCATAAGATACCATCATACTTAAAACCGAAGGTAAAGAACCATGCCTTACTCTCCACTTAGCATTAACCTTTAATGTTTTAGGTCCAGTAACTTGCTTAGTTACCTCAACTAGTTCAGCAAGCCTACCAATGTGGTTTCTAAAAACAACTTCCCCATTAACTGCTAAGTCAATGTTGAAAAGCCTAGTAGAGTATGGTACTCCTTCCCCGCTAAATAGGTGTAAGTTAAGAACACCAGCAGATGGAACATAATATGCGTAAATAAGTTCTGCTTCCACATTGAAAACGTAAACAAGTGGCTTATGCGAGTAATATACTGGTTCTGCTGAAACATTTCCAGCATATGCTGGCTGACCATATTCAACATATATTTCATCAGTAACCTTACTTATATGCGGTGGAACAATTAAAAGTAGCCTAGAATAGTCGGTTGGAGGTCTTGATAAAATAAGATACTCTACCATAACATCTAAGCTCTTATTTTCATCAACAACCGTTCTACCTATTTTAATTGGAAAAGTAACCGCATTATCGGCTTGAAGCTGGAAAGCAAACTCTTCCGGAGAACCTATTATTGAAAAGAATATTGGTGAAACAGTAAGCTCCGGGCTCATAGTTTCTGAAGCTGGAAAATAAGCTTCAAAAATAAGAGCGGAAGGCTTAGGTAAACCTATTGGAATATTAATTATTCCTCCAAAGAACTCCCCGGAAAAGTATGTTCTATGAATAGGTTCTTCTTCACCCTTACGAAAAACCTTTAAAACACCTTCAACATCTGATGAGCCAAAAATGGAGAACAAAACACCAGTAATATCGTAGGCTCCCGGTGCGATTTCAACTTTGCAACTACCCTCATATCCTTTATTTACGTTGAACTTAAATCCACCACTAATAATTGTACAAGACGCTTCCGGTGAAACATACTCTATACTGATACGTGCTGGTGGTTTTAGTCCCCCAGCTACTTTAACCCAGCTACCGCTTATAGAGCCTTGAATTCTAATTGTTGAGCCTAAGCTAACGGTTTGTGGAGCCGAAAGCCTAGGCATGTTTTATCCTCCGATTAACTGTTGAATCCAAGAACATAAGTCATCTGTTGTAGTCTTGTTCATTTCCGGATGGTAGCCCACTAGTAGAGTTCTGTTCACAATTAATGCTGCTGGCTTATCTCTAGCTGGATAGGGTGTTCGATATTTAGCTAAAATACTTGCAGAACTAGGGTACTCAGTTACTACGGCTAAAAAGTCGTGCATTGAAAGCTCAAACATAGCGTTCTTAGTTTCTCCAGAGCTTAAGTTTAAGGCAACAACCACGTTTCCATGTAAGTCTTTAGGTAGACCGGAAAGAGGATACAATGCTACTTTAACATCTTCTAAACCAACACCGGAGTCTATTGGTCTATACTTACCGCACATTATCTGGTATTCTTCCGGCGTAATAGGTGGTACTTCTTTAAAGAAGTCTAAATCTATTTTAGTAATTACTGCTGATGCCTCACCTATTCCTACAACTTTTCCCCCAGCATTATAGTATGCTTTAAGAGGACCGGAAAGGTAGTGAACCCAATCATCAAATTCAACAATAGGTATTCCGTCAACAACAACTATGTCGTAGATTAGCGGTGAAAGCTTAGCTCTAAGATTTTCTATTAAAATCTCCTCTACTTCGAAACCGCATTTTCTAAGAGCATTATCTAAGTAGAAGAAGTGGCACTGGTCATATGTTGAAAGTTCAACTATAGCCGCTTTCCCCACGTCTTACACCCTAAAAGTAGTCGTTATCATGTATTCCATCCGGTAGAGGAGCTTCTCTTTCCAAAACACCTACTTGTGAAACAGTGTTAAAGAATCTTTCTTGACTATAGCCTAGTCTTCCTTGTAAGTACTCTTTAGGCATACCGTAAATCCAGCATGTTCCAGTGTAAGGGTCAAACCAAGAATATGGATTATGAAGTGTTGCAGCATATGCTTTCCTATACCTTATCTCATAATACCATCTAAGTTCTTTCGGAACATAGAACTGTGCTTCTTGAATTAGCTCGGACTCTCCACGGTAGAGATATATGGGGAATCTTCTAGTAACCGAAACTCCGGTTCTACCGTCTGAAGCAATAACCACTATCTGTTTTTCAAGACCGTCAACTTCTTCTTCCGGAGGTATTTTCCAATACCATGTAACATATACTTCATAGTATGTTTTATCTCCGGTTTTAATAGTTGGCTCCGCAAGTTCGAAAGAAGCTTCAACCATAGGTAATCCGGTTTCACTGTCAACACCAATGTTTGCAGCTCCAACAGCTCCATCCGGGTATGCTTTTTCAGCATAAACTATTTCAGCTTCAGATGGGAAAAGTATTTTAACATTCAATGGCTTAGCATGACCTCTTCCATCGTTTTTAACTAGGACAAGCATTGTTCCGGGCTGATTATAGTATAGTTTTCTACTTGAAAACTCTGTTTCAGCAGCAGAAGGATTATAAGGTATTATTGCATTTACTTTTAAATCTGGATTTTCCATTATAACGTTATATGTTTTAGACCATGTTTTTTCAAAACTGCTTCCATCCGGTAGTTTACCCTTAACCTTCACCGTAATTGTTTTTTCTCCTTCAGAGCCATGGGTGAAAACCGTTAAAGCACCATATCTAACGTAGCCCGGGTAACCGTATGGGGAAAGGTCTTCTAAAGGTATTTTAACTGTTGATGGACCTATAAATGTTGAGCCGTCGTCTGTTTGTACTCCTAAACCTTCCGGCACATCTACTTCAATGTAAGGTGATAGTATTGCTGTTTTCCCCTTATTAACTACTTCGTACTTTAAAATCACCGAATCGTAGTCTTTAAGAACGTTTTCCGCTCCAACATGTTCCTCTGGAAACATGAACTCCTCTTTAATTGAAAATGAGGTATCGGTTTCAGCTAGTTTACATGAAACCCTACCAACTGTTCTGAAAAGCCTCCATCTAGGACGTACCGGTGCTTCCTCAAAGTCCTCATGCGAGAAACCAGCCTCTGGAACCATAACTCCGAAAGTAGCGTAGATTGTGAAAACACCTTCTTGGGTTGGCTTTACTTGGAAGGAAGCAGAATATTTCTTGTTAAGCTCTATTCTACCTACTCTCTTAGTTAACATGTAATGTACTATTTGACCGGAAGCCGGGTCAACTATGTCCGTTTTCTCCCATCCACTATAATCTACTAATTCAAGCTGAGGCGGTATGAAAACCGCAAATCTACTGTCATGTACAAATGTTTTTGCTGAAGAGAAAACATATCCTTCAACATAAACTGTAACAATGTCTCCCGGGTTAGCAACAACCTTGTCTGTTCTTACCTCAACAGCTCCAGCTGGAGCTACCGAAAACCTATAAACCGGGTGCAAGTATTCGCAAGTAGCTCCAGAAGGACTATTGGTTTGGAAAACAACCATTTCAGCCATGCGATTAGGGTCTAAAACCTTAGGAACATATATTATTTGAGCTCTAACCGGCGGAGAAACTCCGGAACCCCATTCGAACCTATACTTGTTAGGTTCCGGACTAGTTATCGTAACATTCTCCGGGAAACCTTTAGCTTCTAAGACAACCACATTATCCGGTATAGTTACTTCGAAAGGTCCAGTCCAGTTTCTAAGAGTCCATTCAGCAACAACTTTCTCATTATCTGTAGGTGTTTCCGGGTCTATACGGAACTCTATCCATTTTTCCGGAGGCTGTAGAGAAGCCGAAGCATAGGTTCCTCTAACAACATATCCTTGCTCTTCAAGAGACCCTATTGTTTTGTTTCTAACCATAGCTACTATTCTATGCTCATATGGTCCTTGAATATCTACGTGAACCGGGAACTCCATTACGGTTCCGGGTTTAAACTCTGCAATATTGAACTCCGTTAGCTTATGAAACCTTGAAATCTCCGGTAACCATAGTAGAACAGTTACCGTGAGGTTGGAAGCATCAACAGTGCCTTTGTTTTCAAGCCTAATCTTAACTATAGCCGGGTAGCCGCACTCGCAAAACTCTTTTTCAACATTTGCAGAAATTTCTACGAATTCTCCATCAGAAACCGTTATGTATTTCCTAACAGTAACTTCTTCTTCTACACCGTTTTCAAAAACATACTTTAAAGTAACAGAAAGCTGAGCTAAACCAGTACCGGAACCATCCCAGACAATAGTTAAAGGTAAGGTCTCTATTTCTCCGGGAGCTAAAGGATTAACCGGTATTGTTGCTTGCTTTAAAACCTTACCTCCATAAACTAAAGCTATAGGACCAGAACATGAAACCATAAGCTTAGGTTCTCTTATACCTAAACTAGTATTGTTAACTATATTAGCATACCCGGTAATTGCTATTGAAGGATAAAGAGTTGTTGTCGGTAAGCACACTTCCAAAGAAGGCTTAGCAGCTGGAACTTCAGCCGAAGTTTCTGTAAAAGCATAGTAGCCTAGCTTATCGGCAGTAGCTACAACAGCATGAACAATAACTTTCCCGGTTCCCGGAGCTAAAGCTTTAATGAAAACTGGTAGCTTAACAGCTTTCATTTCACCGTTTTCAATAACTTCAGTGAAAGGAACCCATCCGGATTCTGTAACATATTTTCTCTCGCCAGTTTCCGGGTCTACAGAAATAATTCTTAAGTTTCCTTCAACACTAACGTTAAAGTATATGAACTCTATTTTTTCACCCATCTTATTTCCAACAATAACTAATGGCTGAGTTATTGCTTCAGCTGATTCATCTGTTAAACTATATTCTCCAGTTGTGAGAGCCTTCTTATCCAACGCTATTATTAGCATAATTTGCCAGTCCGGGTCTTTCCAAGTATTTGTCCATAGTTTAGGTGTGAAACGTGTTTCTATGGTTAAAACTTTCTCTACAAGGTCTCCATCATCGTATTTTAGCTTATAGTTTCCTTCAACACCGACCCCGGGTATGGCTCCTTGGTTAACGCTTGACATGTAAGTATATGTTTTAGCTTCAACCCTAATGGTTTGAGGAGTATACCTTCTAGTAGTAAATACGTCCGGATAAATTGTTGTAACAAGGTATAGTTCCTCATATGGGTCTAGGCGGTTACGGTACTTTCTCAGAGAAGGTTCATGCGGGAAATAGGCAATATTCTCCTTAGCCATACCCGGTAGTTCAGAGTAAACACTAAGAACCTCGGTGTTAAATTCTATGAAAAACCTACCGTAAGCTTCATCATAAGCTACTTTAGCAGCTGGAGAAGCAAAAACAGTACCTCCAATGTTAGCGTAAGCATATGCGAAAATTGGCTTAGCAATTCCCGGTAAGCTTATCCTTACGAAACCATTCCAAGCAGAATTAATAGTTTCAATACCGGTAGATGGGTTTCTAACCTTAAGGACAAGCATGTAGTATATTGGAACCGGAAAGTATGGTGACTGCTCCCCGGTTTCCGGGTTAAACCATGACCTTAGAAAAGCTACTGAGGCAAGAAGCTCCTCTGTAATTTCGTTTACAACCCTACTACCGTAGATTGATATTTCAACCCATTTAGGTCCAACATATGTTCCGTAAGCCTCATAACATGTAGAAATATCTACTAGGGAAACCCATATGTTTTCTTCCTCTATTTCAACGTCTCTTTTAACTGGACCCCAATAGCATGCTTCAACAAATCCATTAACTATTTCCATTCTAACTCTAGTCTTGAAAGTTACTGGGTATTCTACACCCGGCTCCTTAACTATTTTTAGCTCATAAGTTTCCTCAATATCTCTAATCGTTATTCCATGTATAGTTGTTTCCCCTAGGACTTCTTGACTGTAGTTTTCGAAAATAACTTGCCAAATATGTTTTCTAAGTAGGAAATCAGCTCCTAAACCTATTTTCACTTTCTTAGTTGAAACAATTGAGCCATCATCTTCAACAAAAACAGCTTCAATACCTCTACCTATTAGCTCGTAGGGCACCGTTGACTTCTCTATTTCGAAAACATTAGGGTCTGGAACGTATCTGTAAACTTTAAAGTTTGCTGAATCATAGGATATTGCTGAAACCTCTATTTTAACACGTTTAAAATAGGCTGTTCCAGTATGAAATATTGAAAAAGACTCTTCCGCACCGTCGGAGCAGAAAACTTTAAAGTTCACAATGTATCCTAAAGCCTCATACGCTGGATACCTTATTTCCTCTAAGAGGATTGTATATGTTTTCCTATTGTAAATGTACATGCCAATAGGGCTGTGAGCATAGTGTACAATAGTGACTGGAAATGTTTCACCTACTTTAAGAGTTCTTTCTTCAACAAAAACCCAGCTCATGGCTTAACCTCCAAAGATATTGGAATAGCCGGCATCCTATGAGGTTTCCTACCGGAAACACACATAGCAACCATACCTAATGTTTTAACAGCAACAACTTTACCTAGAAGCTCCGGATTCTCTACTCCAATGTTTTGGTCTATAACAACTACTCCGGAATCCCAAAGGTATCTTAGTGGAGACTTTATTTCAGAAACAAACTGCGGCTGCTCTGCTTTAACGCTTGAAACCCAAAACATAGGATATTCTGACAAGTTAGCATAACCAATCATAACAGCGTCATAGAGGTTATAGTATGTTTGAGAACCGGGCTCCAAAAGATGAACAACCCTATACATTATGTTCGGGTCTATACTTGCAGCTACTAGGAAAGCATCCTTATCGGATGCTTCACCATAGCTTTCTAGTAGAGAAGGCGGGTCTCCTTCAACTACTTCTACGCTTATTTTACCGGATAAAGTGGTTTGGAAAGATGCTTCGAAGGAGCCACGCCAATCCGGAGTAAATATTTCTTCAACATAAACATGCAATATATAGTCTGGAAAGTCTGGAAGGTCTTCTAAGGCAAAATCTATTAGTTGCTCAAGTATTTCCGTGAAGCTTCTATTCCAATCTATTTCTTCCGAGTGAAGTTTAGCAGCCCTATATAGTGGATTATATGCTGGATTAACTACTGGGTCGTAAATAGCATACTTTATTATGTCCGGTACTTGGTGTAGGTCTTCATGGAATGGGGGCGGCTGAAACTGTATTAGAATTTCACCTTGAGTTGCCGGCTCAGTTTCGAAGTCTGGACTCTTAAATAGTCTTGTTGGTGCTACGAATCTATCTATCCAGAATATTTTTTCGTAACTTTCAGCTTCAATACCTATGAAGCTGTAGTATATTGGTATTGCTTCAGCTGTTCTTAGAGGACCTATGCTTGGTTTAACTATTCCATGTACAGCATATGTTTCGTTAACCTTAAACCTTCTAGTTGGGTCTTTAAGTTCAACCATTACCCCGCTTGTCGGATGATGTGATAGTGCAGCTATTATTTTCTCAGTAGATAGTCTATGGAATTGCTTAGCTACCCCAACTGTTGATGCTCTATACTTTCTTTGCCAAACATCTTTGAATCCCTTAGTGTTCATTAGCCATAAAATATAGTCCATTGCCTTCCTATGTATTACACCTTCTTGGCTTAGAGCTTCCGAGTCTGCTTCATATAGTTTTTCAACTTGCTTAGCTGTTTCAACTATTTCTTCTGCTTTGCTTTCATCGTATGTTTCCTCGAATATTAGCTCATATAGGCTCCTATTATCGTATCCTATGTAGCTAACTGCTTTAACAGTAGATATTTTAGCCAAAACCCTCATAACTCTCAGTAAAATATTTAGTATATGGTTAGGTATAAAGTTTATACTTGGTGTGTTTTTTGCAGCAACAACTGAAACTCAGTTTCGGATATGGAGCAGAAGTGAAGCTGGTGAGAAAACTTTGGAAACATGGAATACCGGCAGTAAGAGTACTAAACACTTTACCGGAATATCCAGCACCGGACGTTATAGCTTTCGGTAAAGAAGTAACAGTTGCTTTCGAAGTAAAACATACAAGCCTACCGCCAGAAAAAATAAACATAACATTGAAACATAGGCAAGCTAAAAGACTACTAGATTTCTCGTTGAAAACAAAGTCCCAACCATATGTTGCTGTTTACGTTGAAAAACAAGATAAATGGTACGTAATACCATTACAGCCACTAATAACGTTTAGAAAAGGGCTAAAACAAACAAACATAACATGGGCAAAAATCAGAAAATACGGTGTAGAACTGGAAAAACTAGTTGAGCTGATAGCATATGGGTAGAAAATACCATATAAGAGCTGAACTAATAAAAGCACTAAACATTCTAAGAAACATTAGGTCATGCAGCTACATTGACTCTGAAACAGTAGAATATGATGGAAACAAGTACGTAATATTCTCGGTGAAAGTAAGAGTAGATGAGGAAAAACCGACAATAGAAGAGCTAGCTACAATAATAGACCTAACACGTAGAGGTAGAATATAATGGGACTAAGCCCAACCATAGACTTAAGAGCAATTCTTCTAAAAATAGTGAAGGAAAAACCAAGAAAAGCAGTAGCAACAACATATGAGGAAGAAAGAAACCAACTAGAAAACCTATTCGGATGCAGTAAATGGCTAATAATCGTAGGCGTTATTAGATTAGATAAAGGAGAGCCTAGAGAAGAAATAAAGAAAACAATAGAAGAAATAGAAACAAGTAGAAGAGAGAAAAATAGGAGGACAATGGTGGTTGTGGAGTTTTAAACAAACATACGAAATAGTTGAACAAATAAGAGAACACATTGAAAACATTGAGGAAGCTGTTTCAAAACTCGAGGAAAAAACAAAACTACTGCAAGACATACCGGGCTCAGATAAGTTAGCAAAACCAATAGTTGAAGAAGCATGTAGGCTAATAACAAACTTGAGCTACGTTTATGCTGAAGCACCTACACCAATAGTTAGGGTTAAAGTTAAAGAGCTTCTACTTAGACTAAATAATGTTAGAAGAAAAGCTGAAAAATACTTGGGGGTTAAAAGCAGATGATGTCTTTTCTCATAAGAAACCTCGTATTACCACATAAAGCGAAGTCTAAAGTAGGAAAATATGTTGAAGAAAACATCGAAAAACTACTAAAAGAACTACTAGATGGAAAACCAATAGAGGAAATAAGAAACAGATACATGAGCCTAAAAGCATTTTACGAAAAAGAAACAAGAATACCAGAGGAAGATAAGAGAATTATTTCAGCTAAACTTTTCAGCCTCGGAACACTAATTGAAAATATGAGGCAAGGAAAAATGAGCCTCGAACAAATTAAAAAACAAATAGAAGAAGCAAAAAAGAAGGCAACAGCAATAACCGAAACACCGGCAAAACCTATAAGAACACCAACTGTACCACCAGCAAGACCGGAAACACCACCTTTCCCGGGTCCAATGCCATCTAGAGAGGAAATAAAAGCGATGGTAGAGTTCTTTTCCGAAGTAACGGAAGGTATAAGAGAGATTAGGCAAGAAGTTAAAAATGTAAGGGAAGGAGTTCTGACTCTGAGGGAAAAGCTTGCAGACACTAAGGAGTCCATTGCTGACATCAAAACTAGACTTGGAGAAGTTGAGAGAGCTCTATCAGACGTATTTAGAGAACTATCCAGAATTAAGAAGCTACTTGAAGAATCTAAGTAATAATCCAAATCTTTTTTCCCAAATAGACTACGATTTTCTTTTAAAACACAACCTAGAACACGTTGTTGCATCAGTTGAAGACCCCGCATTTCTAGCGTTCATAGTTTTCCTTCTTAAGTGGATAGCGTTTGAAGCTGCTGTTATGGTTATTGCCTCATATGTTTTCAACCCTACAATTAGAAGTAAGATAAACTACTTTGTAACACACTTCCTAGAAATAGAAGATAAATGGAACTACATGAAAACACTAGCTGCCGACATTATTTCAGATAACTTCCCAATACTTGCAATACTAGTTACCGGCTCTGGACCGTTGGGAATAGGTGCTACTGTTAAAAGAATAGTTAACCCGGAGGAAGTAGATACTAGACTCATAGTTGGTTTTGTAGGTTTTGCAGCTCTAGCAGCTATAACTTGGAGATACATACCTAGGCTTCTTGAACATAGATGGCTAACTGTTTTTAGAGAACGTTTCGCATCAAGATTCGGTGGTTTAACTAGAATTCTTTCTAAAATACATATTAGCCGTGGAGTAGCTAAGCTTATGATTATTTCTCTTGCTTCCGCTACTTCGTTCTTTGCTTTCTCATACTTGTTCACCGGCTCCTTTACTGAAGTTTTCTACTTGTTCGTAAAGTATGGTTGGATTATTTTAACAAACCTTGTCATGCTATACCTATACGATATTATAGCTTTCGGCTTAATAGCTGCTGGTTTTCTCGGTGTTAGAGTTGCTTTAAGAGGTATTAGAGGTTTAATTTCAAGATTTGCCGGTAAAGCTGGTTCCCAAATTCTTCATAGAATAGCTTCTAGAACATTCACCGGCACTGTTGGTAGAGCAACTCTTCTTAGAAGACTAGCTACGAGAGCAACTTCAGTTATTGTTAAGCTTGTACACTATGTTGCAGCAGCATATAGGAGAATAGCTGCTTTCTCCAAGGTGGTTAGAGCTAAAATTGGAAGACTTAAAATACCTTTAACCATTGCTTGGTCATGGTTTAGAAGAGCATTCCTATTTATAGAGCATTTCCAGTACCGTGTAAGATTACATGTGAAAATACCGGTTGTTTTCAGAATACCTACAATGTGGGATTTACTGTTTGCAGCCGGATTTATGAGGTACCCTATTTATCCGGTTCTACTTGTAGAACCCATATATCCATCGTATAATGTCTTCTCAGCCGGAATAATGTTAGATGAAGAGCTAAGTATTGCACAACCAGAAAAGTTCAAAGACATACCATACTATAAACTGCTTCTCAGAGACAAAGAGGCTTTACTTGACAGTATTGAGGAGCTAAAATACTACCTACAGTATGGTGCTAGGAGAATAGATGTTTTAGAACCACTAGATGCTGGAGGCTACGTTATAAGGTACCGTGGAGTTTCAAGATGGGCTGGTCTACCTAAAATAACATACCTAGACGTAGATGAGCTAGTAACAGTACCCATACTTATCAGAAACGAAAACTCATGGGTAAGCTTTACAGTAACAGAAACACTAGACGGGTCTCCAAGAGTTATTTTTCTCAAAGGGCTTGAAGCTAAGAAGCCAACCCTTTTTGCTACTGTAACATCTTCTAGCGGTTTCTGGGATGTTTTAACCAATTTCTGGAGACTTTACCGTATTAAAATATCAACCGTAGATACAATAGTTAAGGAGCTACCACCTACAAAATGGGGTTACTTCGTTACAAAATGGGTCTATTTAAGAGAGCTTTCTGAACCGTTTAAACCATATGCTGTAACAACAATTAATACTTGGGCTACCCAAGTTTCCAAACTAGTTTCCGGAATAACCACTCCTAGAGCCTTAGTTGTTGCTTCAAGGTACAGTTTGTTCCGTAGATTTCTCAGTAGGATAACAAGGTTTCTAGGTAGAATGTACGGTTTTCTTGAAAGAATTGCATCTCATTTCACATATGAAGGACCTATAGCTAGAAATAGAAATACAATAGCTGAAGTAGCTGCAATGCTAAACACTCCAGTAATGTACTACAGAGTTCCAGCTGGAGCAACAGACATAATTTACGCTCTAGGAACAGTAGATGATAGACTACCTATAATTCCAGTTTTAGCAGTAGGAACCGGAGGATACGGTGTTTTCGCTCTTAAACACTACGGTCCACCCAGCTTACCGGTTTACATTATACACCATGGTACAAGCCTTTACCCGTCAACAGCAATAGTTATTGATGAGTCTTCCGAGAGACTGCTTAACCTATGGAGACATTGTGCTCAAAAAGACTTTTCAGTTACAGATGTTTTCAAAATTTATGAGAACATGTTTAAGCTTGAAACAGAGCTTCCACCTTTAACAGTTTACCTTGTTTCTCCAAGATATGATTCCACCTATATTCTTTCTCTTAGACCCACAATAGTTGTTCACATTAATCCGTCAGCTCCCGGGCTTCAGCATGCTAGAGCTTTTGTTGAAGTACCTTTCATATATGAGAATGGTAGAGCTTTTACACCATTTCTACCGAGAGTAGTTATTAGAGAGCTTGCAGCCTACCTTAGAGTATACAATTTCATAGGCGAACACGGAGTATATTATGGTAAAATAGTTTTCAAACTACCGTGGACTCTAATACCTAGACTTCATAAAATGACGCATAAGGAGCTTTTCAACATACTTCTACCAGCAATAACTATTGAAGGAGAGAAAACAATAGGTGCAGTTATTTACCCATTACCGGCAAAGGAAGTTATAGGCTTAATAACATCATATTTTGCTGAAACAAATAAGATACCGGTTCCTTTCATACCCGGGTTAAAGCTTACACCAGTTCTTCTAAGGAAAATGGTTAATAAGGCTAGGCTAATACCTTACTTCCAAGACATAAGCTACTTAGTCTATAAATTAATGGAGCTTACCGGCGGTTTACCGGCAAGCTACCGTGTTCTACCTCAAGCATTTAAAGAGTATCTTTGGGCATCTAGGGCACACTATGCTGCTTTAAGAAGCATTATTGATAGTTTAAATGTTGGCGAACCCTATTTTGGAGCTGTTTTCCACAATTGGTCTAGGCTAATATTTACAACAACTATGAGGTACATTGTGGAGCATGATTTAAGGTTTAAACCGGAAATAAATGCAGCAGAATGGGTTGCAATAACTGTTCCAGCATACTTCCCCGGTCTCAGCTGGGAACCGGCTCCGGGAATTGTTTCCCTACTTCCAATGCTTAGAGACTACTATGTTGATGATACTTACGAGTACTCTTATAGGTTCCCGATAGCTAGGTTCCAGCAAGAAGTAGCTCCAACGACAACTCTTGAGCCCCTATTTAAGAGAATAAATGTTGGTCTTTCACTTCTAGAAGATATTTACGTTTCAGACATAGGGTATGCTTGGGTTGAAGCTGTAGCACCGGAAGCAACACCGGCACCGGCACCATACACTGTCTATAAGGCACTTATTTCACCATATGTTTCACCTATAATTGCGAGGCTTGTTCCAAGAAATACTCCCGTAATTGCTCCGGAAACACCTATACCTACAGCTATTCAGATTTTCAGAGAATGGATTGACAGTGAAACAAAGTATAGTCAGAAGAGGCTTCAAGCATTAAAAGCACTAGCACATGCTAGCATTTTCCTTAGAATGAGAAGTGCTCTAGCATCTTTGCTTCTAAGAGATTACATTTTGAGAGGAAGATTCCCGATAGCATTATTCCTAATAATGTCAGTTTTAACAATTCTAGTAGCCACATATGTATTTTCAAAAGTAGAGAAGAAAGTGAAAACCATCGAAATAACAAGGTATCTTGAAGACTATCCTCCAAACCCGCCTACAGTTGTTAGGTTTTCCGGCGGAATAAATAGGAGAAGAATTAAAACGTTCCTACTAATGGCTGGTTTCGGAGCATATGATGGTATTGCTAAGCTTTTCGACGTACTCTGCTTCATAATGACGTATAGGTTAGCATATGGGTTAGCGTATAGGGGAAGAGAATCCCTATGTATAGGGTTAACTGAGAAGCTTAGAAGAATATTTCCATACAGCTACCTTATGTGGGGAGGGTTCTCAACACTTGTAATGGCTGCTTCAACATGGATTACTGCTCAAGACCTTTGGAAAGTGTTTACGGATAGATGGCTTAAAGCATTAGGTATGATTCAAGAAAAAGTAGGTGATGTTTTAAAGGTTTTCGTACCAATAATAAACGTAACTACCGCTATAAACTTCAACTGGTTCCAAGAATTCCTAGATACGCTTGTAGATGCTGGATACTTAGAAGTTAAAATCGTTAACGGAGTAAAATACTATAAGAGGAGAGGAGTGAGAATATGAGCACATACATTCCCGGACCCGGACCCTACATTTACGAAGGACTTGAAGACCTAGCAGCATATAGGACTTTTATGACCCGTGTTGCAAGATATGTTTCACCATTAATTTTCTTCTTCAGAATAGGTGTAGTTTCAGAGCTAGGAGCTAGAGAGTTCGTTAGAAGATACCGTGTCTACTACTTCTCACTACTTGAAAGACTTATAAAAACCGGATGGCTTCCAATGAGTACCGGTAATGCTTTAGCATCTAACTGGAACGATGGAGACACAATAACTTACGACAATATTACATGGACTCTGCATAAAGGCTATGTTAAAATAGTTAAGCCAAACGGGGAAGAACAAGTAGTTTACGGATGGTGGGTTAGCCCAGAATACAATCAAAATAGGTTTGAAGCATTCACAATAGACCTTGACGAACTATGGTCACCATACATTGAACGTGGAGGCTTTACAGTATGGTATAAAATAGGGGAAGTAACCGAAGACCCTTACGGTACAATACCCTACGTTAAGCCTTTACATGAAATTTCAAGGTTCATTATTAAAGGAACACCGGACAACTACACACTATATGAAGCAGTATATTTGCCGGAAGTTGAGCAAGTAAGAAAAGACATTGACACAAGAATAATTGTTGACGACTCATATGCTGAACTACTTTACAGACTAGGGCAACTTCCATCAGATTTCGTTACAGAATCCGGCTACGACCCTACAACCGGGTATTGGATGACACCTAACGATAGGTTTACTAGGCTTTTCGATATTGCTTCAAAATACATTTGGGGTGAAGATAGGAACAAAGGAATGTGGGCTGTTGTTAGACTATGGTTTAGCAATGCCCGTGAAGCTGTAGAACAGTATCTTACAGCAGCCGGGCTTCCAACATACTATGCTGGTTCTATTGTTAGAGCAATTTATAGGCTTATAAAGTTCCAGACATGGGTTGATAGGAGTTTTGAAGGAGTTTCCGGATGGTTCAATAGGCTCGTATTTGAGCTTTCAATGAGAGTTCACTGGTATGAGCCTTTAGCCAAAAACATTACCCCGGTTTTATCTCAAATACTTGACACCTATAATGAATGGGAGCTTCCACTGGAAATACCTTACCTAGATAAGATGCTTGGATTAACCGATGAGTTCTTTAATGAACCCGGGCAACCACTTCAAGAACCCGGAGTTACCCTTGTTGAAGCACATTTAATTCCAGCAATACCGGAGAGAATAGTTAAGAAAACAACGCCAATATATTATCCGGTTAAGGACGAATACGGTAATAGGATAGTTCTTACTCCGGGTCAGCAAATAACATTTGAGGTTGATGGGCAACCGGTTACTGCAACTTTTGAAGTAGGTAAAATACAGTATTATCCGCTTTCCTCCAGAGACCCGGTTTCAGTAGAGAAACCATACTACTATATTCCAGCACCTAATCCTTGGAGCGACACTCAAGACTTCTACGTTATAAACGGATACCTATACTACGACCCGGGAGATGGCAAACTAATACCTTGGGACCCGCTAACAGTAGTTCCCTACGCTCCACTTAAATGGTACAGTATGGGTGACGTATATCAGCCAGTAATAGACCCGGAAACAAATCAGCCACTAGACATAACAGCATACATTGGCTCTACTATTGGACCGCCGAAAATAGATGAGTGGCTAGAAGTAACACAAGAAGACGTAACATTAGAGCTAATGGATGGCACACAAATTAGCGGAACATATATTCTACTTAAACCAGCCGGGCAACCTTCAGAAGCACCAGACATGGCATATATTACTTATCAGAAAAACTCAGAATACATAGGTAGAATTTTCAGATACGACATGGATGCTGGAGTATGGGTTGAAACCGGGGATAGAGCACCATATCGTGTTGTAGGAAACACTTTAGAAAAACTTGTACCGGAAGGAGAAGTAATCTACTACCACTCAAAATACGGCAATGTTGAAATGTACTACTGGGTTACCGGAATCCTACTAACATGGCATATTTTCAACCTACTACACTTCATATATGGCTTATTTAACCTAATATGCCATGGAGACCCCGGTGAATTACTTTCACTCCTAATAATAGTTTATTCGGGAAGCGATGCTGAAGACTTAAACCGTGTTTTCTCAACACATCTTTCACAAGTAGAGTGGCAACAAATAGGGCAGCTAATAGATGTTTTCGCCGATGTTTCAGAAATAACATTTACACTACTTATAAGGTGGCGTAGAACAAGAGCTATGAGAGGCTTACTTACCGGAAGAACTGAAGCATTAAGAAGCGTAAGCAGAAATCTTTTCGAAATACGTTGGAACCTAAAAGACTTGCTTAGAAGTGCAGCTGAAAACCCGGGGCTAAGAAGATACATTAGACATAGGTACTACGATACTTTGAGACGGCTTTGGAACGAAGTAAACTGGGTTTCAGTATATGACCCTACCCAAGGAAGATTCCCATATGTTACATCGCTGTTTACCGTAGGTGTATGGCACTTCTTCAACTTCGCATCAGCACTTCAAGTAATAGCTGCTGCTAGGCAAAGATACTATGACCAGCTTCTTGAGGAAAGAGGTTGGGTAACAGCTTTCGAGGAGTGGAAGAGAGAACTACATGCTCAAAGTAGGCAGCAGTGGAAAGGAATTTTCTCAGTAATGTCAGACTTCTTCACAATGGTTTTCGAAATAATTTTCTGGGCACTTCCAATCCTAGTTGCAATATATATTGCATACCACATAAACACCCTAGCTAGATTCGCTAGGAGAATAGCTGGAAGAGCTGGCTCAATAATTAGAGGGTGGAACATTAGGAGAATAAGGAGGCTGTAAAAATGGTAGTATGGGAAGCTAAGAGAAGTATTAAATTCAAGTATCCATGGAAGCTTATTTCATGGTGGAAAGACATAAATAGGACAGTATGGTGGCAAGCCCAAGAACTGTACGTTAAACCGTCCGAGGTTTCTAAGCCACTATATAATGTTCTAGCATTTACATATAGAACACTTAGAAGCCTAATGGTAAACGATGCTTTTAAGCCTCCAGTAAAAGTAAGCTACAGAAAAGAAGACGAGTTCGAGGAAGTAAGAATAGAAACACGGGAAGAAACAAAATACTATCTACCACCAGACGCTGGAGAACTAAGGTTAGCAGTAGACTTTGAAGAACATAGAAAACTAGCCGGATATATTCGTGGAAGCAAAGAACATGGTAGAGAAGAAGTATTAAAAACATCACTGCAAGAACTAATGGAAAACGTTGAAGAAACAACAGTAGACTATGTGGCTGAAAAACAAGTAGAAGCATCTAGAAAGAAAATGCATTTAAAACAGCTATCCCAAAACGCAGCATATTGGATACTTGAAGGGGAAAGACCTCTAACAGCACTTACAATTCAAAATCCGTATGCTAGATGGGTTTCATCAGAACAAGACATGGAGCTTTTAAAACAGAAGCTAGCTGAGGAAAGAGATTGGTTAGCAAACATGTTTAAAAACCTTTATGACATTGGAATGGACGAAAACAGAATAACAAGAGTAAACCAAGAAACCTACGGTTCAGCAATAGCTGCACTTAAAAGCTACCCATCAATGCCGGTTTCAATGAAGATATTTAGAATATCAGATATAAACGCTAACATGGACGGATACACGGTAGTAGTTTTCGGCAAAGTAGGTTCACAAGTAGGTTTAGCGGTTATAGCTGGCTCAGAATCCTACATAGTGTTCACAGTAAATGATGGAACCGGTGAAATAGAAGTTTGGCTACCAGCAACTACAAAAATAGGAACAGTTCATGCGTACGTAGATAGGAACATATTGGTATCCGGAATTGTTAGAGCAAACCCGTACTTACACATAGAAGCACCAACAGAAGACAACATAGCACTACTATGATTTAGAAAGGAAAAATAGAGGTTTAGTCTTCACTTTCTTTCTTCCCACTTAGAGGTTCTTCAAACAGTATTGTTTTCATAACTTCTTTCGCACTTGTTAGTATTGTTGGTAGAGTTGATGTTTCTTTCTTTAGTTCTTCAAGAGCTATGTAAGACCATTTTTCAAAGTTACCGTATGGTAGTATTACTATTGCTATGTCCTCTTCGCACTCGGTTAGTAATGATAAATTCTCTGGATGTGTGGTAAAGCATATCGTGTAGCCAGCTATTTCTAAAACACCGTCATACACTTGTCTCTTCTTATCCCATAGGAAAGCCAGTTTGAAAGCTGCTATTTTTCCTCCAAGTTCTTTACGTATTTTCTCTTCTAGCTGGTAGTATTGGAAATCGTCTATGACAATGTAGAGTACTCCCTCTATTCTGAAGTATCTTAGTTTCTCCTTAACTATTATCGGATTATATATTCGCCTAAACCAAGCATAGATAGCAGCTATTGTTTTCTCACCGTATTTCAGCTTAAGTTTTTCCTCAATTTCCTTTACTACTTCAAGCCACTTCTCCTCAATCTCCTTAGGAGGACGCCATCGCAAAAAACCTAGCCCCCTTAATACTTTTCTATTCACCCACCGGTTTACTTTACCATTTACCCCCCGTTTTTCCTTCTCTTTTACCTTACTTTTTACCCCCCGTGTTGCTTTAAAATACTGTTAGCGTATTCTGTTTGTTTAAGTTTGAACTGTTGCTTAAACTATTTTGCTCTTACATATTCTCTAACAATAACAGATTTGCAGATAGGGCAACAATATTCAATTACTAAAATGTAGTCTTCTTTTTCAGCTTTTGCTTTAAGCTGAGATTTATTGAAGCATTTTCCACATCTAGTACAGCAGTAAGCAGTTGAAATTTCACCACCAATCATGGAACCCCCGTGATAGAAATTTTGGAGATGAAACTATAGTTTTTACGGATAAAAAATATACCAGCCACCGGTAGATTAGGTTTCAACCCTAACCCACGGTACAGTAGTTAATTCAATGGTTTTAACCCCGCATGGGTGATTATATATGTTGTTTTCGCCAAAACCCTCCCCATGGTCGGCAGTTATAATGACTGTTTTATTCTTAGCTTTACTTATTAACTTTAGAACATACTTCATAACCCATTCTAGGTTTCTAATATAGCACTCTTTAAGCTCAGACCTAGTTATGTTTAAAACACCTTTTCTAATAGCATCCCAAAACTTTAAGTCTGGAGCGTTTTTCCTATTTTCAAAGTATTTTCTGAACTTAGAACACATAGGGTAGGGGGCATGTGGCTGTAGGAAATGAACCACTATTTTACTTCTAGGGTAAAGCTTAGAAACAATAGTAGCGTACCTATATACTTCAGCCGGGTCAACAGTGTAAATACCGTTTATTTGGGACCATCCAAAATCCCATACGTTAATTATTTTGTCAAAAAAGTCTAACGCCCTATATTTGTACCTAGACACTTCCACACTATAGCTGTTAACATACGGGTTCCCGGAAACATAAATTGAATTCTCTATTTTCTTGTCGAAAGTGTTTTTAAACCATTCAACAGTACATGAGCCAAGAGACTTAACCGCTTCTACATTAAACATTTTACCGTATTTTTCCTTGAAAACATCGTATCTGCAAGCGTCAAGAACTACCAGTATGTTCCATTCACTATTGTAAATTAGGTTTTTCTGTAGCTTCAAAAAACATCACCCAATATTTTTTAAACAAAATGAGTTACGTATAAACATTTTCCATAAAGTTAAAGCTTATGTTCAACTACTCTTATTTAATGGTGAAATACATGCTATTGTTTCTAGGTATAGATGGTTTAGGACCTAACGTACTGAAGAACATGTATAAAGAGTATCTTCCTTTCCTCAACATGTTATCTGAAAAGTACTGGTATTCCGAAATAAAAGTAGCAGACGCATGCTCCCCTAAACTATGGACTGAAATGTTTTCTGGAACATACCTTAGCTGGTATAGAATATACATTACACCCGGAGATGTTGTTAACGGTGTTCAAAGGTGGAGGCTAGTTAGGAGAGACGAATTACCGGTGAAGTTTATTTGGGAGGAAAAACCCAACGTAGTTGTTATTAACGCACCGGTTTTAACTCCTCCAGTTTGTTTAAACACAGCTTTCGAGCCCGTAGCATACGGTTTTCCAATGGCTTTAACAGAGTGGATTAGGGAAATAAGCGGGGTTGAAAAACACACCTTAGCAGCAATAAACAATAATAGAAACGTAATATCCGTAATAACTTCACTAGATAGAGCACTTCACGTAACAGCTGTTAAACTAGAAGTTAAAACAGTACTTACAAGAATAGATAAAGCAGTTGAAAGAATAATTAGTAAAGCAGAGGAGAAAGGATACAAATGGATAATAGCTTCAGACCATGACATGTACCGTGTAAGCAAAGAAGAAAAAGCCATAGTAACTAAGCATCCGGACCTACCTTATCTACCATCGTTGCAAACCTATATTCATAGGCACGACAATACAGCATTAGCAATAACAAACATTGGTAGAAAACTTAGAAGCCACAAGGAAATATACTTAGCAATCAAGGAAAACGTTTAGAAGTTCGACCTCACCCGGGTTTACTGCAATTATAGTATTCTTTTAATTCTTTTCCCCCAAGAGGGGTTATCCCTCTTGGGGTACTGTTATTACTTCAACCTACCCGGGTCATCGGTCAGTATAAACTTTTTACTCTGACAAATTTAAGTTTTTTCAACGTAAAAAATACCATGGGGAACTATGTATGAACTACCCCAAGAAACAAATTAAGATAAGTACTAAAATTATAGAGTCTGTTTACAATATTTTTGGAGAGGAAAACATAGCCGTAAGTGCTAGTGGGGGAAAAGACTCAACACTAACACTTTTCCTAGTTAGAGAAGTTGTTTTGAAGAAAGGATATAAACCACCATTAGTTATTGTTGGAGACCCGTTCCCAATACCTAAAGTAAGAGATTTCATAGTTGAACTAGTTAAAGAATACGGGTTCCCATATGTCCTATGGGAAAACTACGTTACCGATGAATGTTTAAATGTGAGATTTGAGAAAACCGGCAATATACGGCAGTGTTGCCTAAAATGCAAAGTAGAGGTTTTAAAAAGAATACTAAGAGAACACAACATTAAAGTACTAATAGTTGGAATTAGGTGGGATGAACACCCAGCAAGAGCCCGTGACTCCTACTTTGAAAAACACAAAAACCCAGACCATATACGTGTAAAACCAATACTACACTGGAGCTTCATAGACGTACTAGAGTTTTACAGAATATTCCCGGACTTCCTTAACCCGGCATATTTAGATGGATACACTAGCTTAGGATGTGCACCATGTACTAAACCGGCTGTTGAAAAGAAGTTCAAAACAGCAGAAGAATTCATAGACTATGTTGAAAAACAATTTTTAGAAGGCAAACTTAGGGAAAGACAAGGAAGAATTATTGACAAAGAACTAATAATTTCCAGACTAAGAAAACTAGGGTACTTCTAGGCTAAACAACAACAATCGGTACTTTAGTTTTAAAACCTATTGGAACAACTTCGCCAGTATCAGCGTTTTTAGCTGAAACAATTTCTAACTCAAGCTCACCTTCCCCTCTAGGAGCTAAAGAGGGTATAGCAACTTTACCGGGTAAAGTATATTCACCAAGATACAGATATGAGCCATTAACATAAATCGTTACTTTAACATCATATGTGAAATTACCGGCAACCGGAACAATGCTAACATATACACTGCTTCCAGCTGGGACAACTAAGGGCTTAACTTCAGCAATACGTGGAGCCGGATTAGGATACTCCATGAGAAACTCCATTGAAACCCTATTCACCCTAGACATAACGTGAATACCCTTAATAATGGTTGATGTAAGTATATGGGAACAGCAACAACCAGAGCTTTCAAATGTTCTTCCAAGAACACTTCTTAAAATATGGTGTGCAACTGCTCCATATGATTTAAAGTAATATGTTGGTAGTAGTATGTTAACTCTATCTCTTGCTGTTAATTTAACGTAGTATTCCTTCAACGTGTAAGGTGTAGTATCGTATCTTAAAGCTATCCAGTCAACTTCGAAAACACCGCCACCAGCATATTCATGTTCACATGAAAACTTGATTGTAATTTCCATTCTAGGTTCAGCATATCTAATCTTAGCATCTGAAACAAGCTTAGCAATAACGCCTCCATCTTTATCGTATAGTGCAACAGTTACTTTCTTGTTCTCGGTATCAACTCCAACGTAGAATACTCTCCAAGGACCAGCTGTTGTACTAACTGTTTTTTCATTTCCAAAATACTTTAAAGTGGCTTTTTCATTAGCAGCAAATACGTAGTCAAAATGTATTGATGCTTTAATATCTATTCCAAAGTAGTTTCCATTAACAATGAAGTCTATGGTGCCTAATGGATAATCATGGGTTATACGGTGTCTTTCAGCCATAGCTACAACTTTAGGTAAATGCGACATCTTTATTCTTTTCATGTATCCAACATTCTTTACGTCCTTCTCTACGTAAACGTAGTCAGTATTAAAATTTATTTCACCTATGAAAGTTGAGAAATCATAAATATCGTCTTCAACCAGAAAATCCCATACCTTATCCCATCCTTCTGGAGGCTTCCAAGCCGGATTATTAGGGTCAGCAGCAATCATATCGTGCACCGGCTAACTATACCTTACAGCAAACCAGTCTAAGTCTAAGTAAAGAGTGTAATCTACAGAGCCTAGGCAACCGGTCCATGAACCCGGTCCTCCTACGCACAAAAATCTGTTAGCATAATCTGGTAAAACTTCTTCAGAAGTAAGATGCCCATCGTACACTATGTTTTTATTTGAATCGAATATTTTCAGCTTTCCCGTAGAATACTCCATGTACATAACATACCATTCGTTTACGTTCACTTTAGTTCTTGTATGACCCCATCTATCCGTTATATACACATAATCTTTATCTGCAATAAAATCGAACGTAATGTATTTATAGATGTTTTCGTGGGCAATACCGTAACTTATGCTCTTAAAAGATGTGTCAAGTTTAACAATTCTTTTTCTAAACCTAAATGCGAAAGCTAATTTTTCAGCTAAACCCTTCTTATAAATATCGGTAAAAATATATCCCGGACATTCACGCCAATAGAGTACTAATATGTTTTTATCTATTTCGTACTTACCTTTTTCACCAAAGGTTTCTAATGAGCAACCACATAACCCTTCTGATTTAGTGAAATTACATATTTCATCCCATCCTTCCGGAGGTTTCCAAAGCGGGTCATTAGGGTCTAGACCACTTGGGTTTTCCACGTATGTTAGAGCTAACCAGTCAACAGCCATGTCTGCTCCCCAGTAATAGTAGCTAGTTCCAAGAGCCCATCTTGAGTAGTAGCTTCTTAGCTCTATAGTGTTTGGCTGAGCTGTTTCCGGTACATCTACTTCAGCAACTTGTTCTTTAGTGTCTGCACGGTAGAGCCTTGCTTTTCTCTCCCCATAGTCCACGACAAGTACACACCATTTCTCTGTACATAGTAGGTAAGTTCGCCCTCTAGGTATTTCTACACAAACGTCCTCATCGTTACATAGGTAAGCTATTCCTTTATCGAAATCAATATCGTACCTTATACCGGTAACTATTATGAACGTGTCTCTCCAACCCGGCGGACCCCATCCCTTACCTCCCGGATGCTTAAACATTATAGCTATTCTTTTCGAATATGGTTCGTTTCTCCTAGCATAGCCCCAGCAGTGAAGCGACTTTACAAGGTAGAGTGTTTCATCTTTAAAGTCAAGTAAGTTGTGGTTATGATTTACGAAGTCAAATACTTCCTCTGGTGTTTTAAAGTACCATATTTTATCCCATCCTTCAGAAGTTAGCCATGGTGTTTCATACGGTGAGACACCGGAGCAGCACCATTTAAGCTCCCATGTAAAGTAAATGTTAATTACATTGTAGTTTCTCTCAATAATTTCTTGAGTGTTAGTGCATTCAAATATGAAAGGTACTGGATAATCCCAAACCACGTTTCTAAACTTTAAAGTATTGTACGTTTTCGTTTCAACCGGGTAAAACGTGTAACTTATTTTCGAGAACTTACAGAAATCAAAATAGCTTTTCCTCGACGGCGATGTTCTAGCCACTAATTCTCCGTTACGAAGTAGCTCTAAATCACCTATTCCAATATATTCTGTATCAACAGTTGCCCACTTCAAATACTCGACAAAACCACACTCTACTAAGGACGCATTAGTAGCGTATGCTGTAACAGTATATGATATTACGTACTCTATTGTATGCTTAACTCCAGCTTTCGCTAAAAATGGGGGGTCAATCCTATATGAAAACAAGGTTTCAAGAGCAAACTCCGGATACCCGGTATGGTACGTTAGCCTAATTCTGTTCACTAGTCTGTCCTCTGATGGAGTCCATGTTGCTTTAATAATTATTGTTCCCTTACCGCCGGAACTGTATGTAATACTGAGAGTAACTTTTCCTTCTTCATGTTCTACTACCATTTCGTTTACATAGTAGTGTGTTAGTTTTTTCTTTGTAATGTATTCTAGGATATGGTCTTTGAAAAACCTTGTAATAGAGTGTTCTCCTTTAACTATTCTACCATTTATTTTTAATAGTCCTCTATCTTTAATAACTATGTGCAACTAATGTTCCCCAGTAATGTTGCTACGTTACATACTCTATTATTAGATGGTGTTCTATTCCTAGAACTAGCCTTCCAGTTTGCAGTGCCTTAAACTTTATACGGTACTTTATCCTAGTAACGTTTGCCGGTATTGTGAATTCTGCTGATTCACCTTCATTACTTGTTATTTCTATTTCTTGAGAGCCAACTAAGGTTGTGTTACTGTAAAACTCTATTATTAGCAATGGTCCGGGTGTTGTATCGTGTTGAACCATATCGTAGCTTCCTTCAGTTATCTGCCATTTTACAAATGATTTAATATCCCTACTTGTTGAAGCCGGTAATTCAGCATAAACAGAGTCTACTTCTTCACCTACAGCCATAGCTATGTCTACTGTTTTCGAAACATCAGTACCGTACTGTATTTGGTTTACAGCTATTATTCCGTCAATTCTTACTCCGTAAATTACCGTTCCATCAGATACTTTGAAAACCTCTATGTAAAGGACATCCTCTGCACCGCCGGGAGGGTACGGGTAGTAAACTGGTTTAGGAGCTCCCGGAGCTGGTGTTTTAGCTTTAGCAGTCATTACTAGGGCTGTAAACCATACTTTATATCCGGCTGGAATAGTGTTTATCATTTCATAGCTGTTTACTGACTGGTCAACGTATATTGCTTCCCAGTGTTCATCTGTTCCATCCGGCTTACTCCAGTGAACATAGAGAACAAAAGAATACGCTGAAGTATCAACAATGTTTGGGTCCACTAGGTTTGAAAAGCCATCACCTTTAGCTAACCTTACCTTAACATCTTCCGTTATTAGGTCTGCCGGTATTTCCGTGAACTTATCTGTTTCTCTTGGAGATGTGAAGCTTCTTGAAATGTTTTCATATATGTGTCCTAAACCTATTTTCCATATTTCATCCGTCCTAGCTGGAGGCATGCTAAATCACCTAAGGTGGTTCAACATACATTAAAGAGTCTAAAGTAATTTTCACGGGTTTACCTTCCGGTAAATTATATTGTACAGCTATTTGAAAAACATATTCTCCAGAACCTATAGTAGGCGAGTTTTCATAGTTTGGCTCCTCAGAGCCGGAAGAGAAGAAGAACTCGGAAGGAGAAGAAGAAGTAATTGTAACAGACTTCTCATAAACAGTAGTCGAGTTTCTAACGAATCTAACAGTTAATTTTACGGTGTTAACATCTTCGGGGCTCCCTCTTTCAAAAGAAACCTTCCAGTCAAACTTAGAGCCGGGAAGCTGGTCTGGAACAGTTACGTTTGTTTGAAAAGCCGGGTCATAAGTATAGTCAGTATTAGGTGAGCCAGTTAGGAAAATAGGGTATGGACCTTCCTCTTCGAAAGGAGAAACAACAATACGTGAACTAACCGGCTCATTATGGGAAACAGTGTCGTTAAGATAAAGAACAATTTTAGCTAAACGTGGGAAATCATGTTTAGAACCACGTTCAGCACTAGGTTCAGCTTTCAACGTAAACTCGAAACCGGAAATAACAAGTTCAGAAGAAGTATCTGGAAGAACCTTTTCATCTGAAAGCTTTTCAGAGCCAACTTCTTTATCGAAAAACACTTCTAAACTGTAGCTAGTGTATGTTTGACCTATGAGAGACTTAAAACTTATTTTAACACTAAACTTCTTAAGAAAAACCTTAAGCTGAGAAACAGTTTCTTCAATAGAAACAGCCACCCTATTGTAATTAGCTGAAATAGAAAAAGATGATAAAATAGAATATGTTGCCTCAAATGTTTTAGGAGCTACACCGGCAGCTACAGAAACCATTTTTAGCCTCCCGGAGGAACCGGTGGAATAGGCGGATATAGGACGAAACCGGTTGCTCCCTTAGGCATTTCATAGTATTCTTCTTCATACATTCTCATTCGCTCTTCTACTTTCCTAAGGACCTTAACGTAGTATGCTATTATTTTCTTAGCTTCCTCAACCTTACCGGCTTCAATGAGAGCTGCTGCTGGTTCCAGAATAGGTTTAGGTAGTAGCTCAGCTGGAAACTCTAACTCCCTACAAATCTCCCTAATCTTCTCCCAAACCTCCTTACTTATTTTCCTACTTTCTTTCGACATCAGCTACACCCTTTCTAATCGGGATTTCAAGAATGGTGCCGGTGGTTTTCTCTATTTTCTGAGGTTTGACTGTTCCTTTTCTAATGTCTTCTATTACTGCTTCAAACCATCCTCCAATTATTTGGTTTAGAAGCAAATATCCTCCTTGAATAATTACTATGGCTTTCTTTTCCCCATCTTCAACAATGTAAACCGCTATTCCCCTACGTACTGTTGAGTAGTAGTCATTAACAATTCTAAGATATGTTTCCTCATCTAAGTCTGCTCTGTACCCTTTCTTCATTGGTGAAACAACATACACTAGAATATCGTATTTTTCCATAGGTGTTCCGGGTTTTCCATGGAGATGTGCTGAAGTACCCCAGTATCCTTGCTTAACAAATTCAGCATATATTTTCCTAAATTCATTCACGAGTTCTTCCATTTGCCTTCCTCTCCTTAGTATTCTACCTTTAGAGACCTCTCATTTTCTTTAGAACTTCCTCAGCTACGGTGGCTACGTGGTATGCTTCTTTCTTATCTAACTCAGTTACTTCTTGAAGAGGTTTTTCAACGACAACGAAACCGGTTCTGTATATTGTTACTCCAACGTTTTTACCGTAATGTTTTAGAAACAGCGTAAGTATTGTTCTGTCTCTACCAGCTATCTCATATTCTGTTTGCACTAGCTCAAGCTTTGGTTTAAACCAGTCAAACCTCATGTTTGGCGGAATACCGGGTGTTGGCATTATTGCTTCAGCTTTCCCTCTACCGTAAATACTGTATATGATAGCTACTTCTGGAACCCATCCTTCACCTACAAGCCTCTCTACTATAGCAATCATTTCTCTTGGTGTAATCCATGTTGCCGGGTTATCTGGGTCTAAACCGGGTACTTCCAGCTTATACCCGAACTGTTTTTCTTGCTTCCTTCTTTCTCTAACATGTTCTCTTACTTTCTTAAGAAATTCCCTTTCACGTTTACTGCTAAAAGTTCTTAAAGTTTCCATTTTGAACCCAGTGTGGGACAAAGTTTATCCCTCACAAAACTTATTCAACAGTTTGAAAAATAAAAATTACGGGTGAACCAGTAGATGAGCCTAGTAGAAATTATTCGAACCAGCATTATTTCTGAACGTAAAAAAACACTAATCTCATTAACAGCTAAGGAGTTAGCGGTTCTATATGTCCTACAAGCAAACCAGAACAGAGGACTAAGCATAAGCCAAATAGAGGACGAAATGGAGAGAATATTCCGAATACCTAAAGTAAAACTACCAAACATTAAAATGATACTGAAAATGCTAATGGAAAAAGGCTGGATAACTAGGAGAAAAGAACCATCAGACAAGCAAAACAAGAAAGTCTACAAGTACTACATTAGCAAACCGAAAATGATACTGCCAGATATACTGCACTTCCTAATAGAAATCGGAGAACTAGAAAAAGTTAAAGTTAGAAAAAAATAACTATTGAACTCTAGGGTTTAATCGTTAGGTAGCGGCTAACGCCGCTAGTTTAGTAAACAGTTATCGTTGGTGATGGAGGTGCTTCTAATGTCTCAGCTAATGCTGTCTCTATGATGCTCTTAACGCTGTTGAGAGTGTCGCTTCTGTCGCTACCAATGAGTACTCCTTTGTCGTCATAAACGAATACGAATACTATGTCGCCAGCTACAGCACCGAAGTAGCCGACTTCTCTTAGGTAGAAGCCGTTAGCTACCATGTGCTTGTGTATGGTGCCGTTGTAGTTGTCAACAGCCGCAATCTTTCTTCCTTTCATAGCCTTACCGAATGTTGCTACAGCTGTTTCTGGTCTTCTAGCCCAAGCCCATGCATATGAGATTATATCCACTGGCATGGTTTAAACACCTTTTGAGTAGATTTTTTCTTTCGAGAATTCTCTATAGTATAGGGTTTAAATAGGGTTTTTGGTAAAACTTCTTACCGTTCTATGTTCCTAATAGCTTACTAAGAGCTTGTATAATTAGCCCCCATAGCGGGGCAAAAAGAAACGTTCCTATAGCTAACCCTATACTTAAATATTTAGCTACCTCCTTTTTAGAAATCACCCTAGTAGCATAGATTTGCTTGCGGAGCTGACTAACCTTGTACCCTACTTTCTCTATTTCCTTAGCCATTTCCTCTCTAGTAACTTTTTCCATAAGTTTCTCATCTATTCTATCGAGTCTGGTTTTTATTTCGGAAATTTCCTCTCTAACGTACTTATCCATTTCAGTTACTTTCGCCTCTATTTTACCTATTCTTTCCGAAATCTCAACAAACATCTGGTAAACGTCCGGGTTGTTGTGTTTATATGCCAAGACCTACCCCACTATATTTTATTGTTTAAGTTCTTAAAACGATTAGGGAAAAAGTTTATCCAAAATAAACTGAGTAGTAATTGCCGAAGGTGATTAAAACGTGATTGAAGTACGGTACCGTGAAGACCTTCTACTGTTCAGTAACTGGTTTAAGGAGCTTCTACGTAAACATTTCGGCGGGCAATTCGGCTTCCACCTAGAATTTAAGCCGCCGGTAAAAGTTTCAACCCATGTTAGAACAGTTCACAACATGGAAGTTGACGTAGTAGTTACTAATGGCTCAAAAACTATTGGGATAGAGCTTAAAGAAGTAGACCATGACAAGGCAATACGTCAAGCAGTTAAAAGACGTAGAGAGTTCGACTACTTCTACATTGTACTAGACTTGTCTGTTTCAACCATTCTCTCAGTGCTTAGAAACCACCCGGAAGCACTTAAGGAAGGTATAGGGTTTATTTCAGCCCAAGACAACTGCATAGTAATACAGTCATATAAGATACATAAACGTGAGGGGAAAAGATACCTAGAAATACTGAGGTTTATTGAGAATAAGCAACAAGATTGATTAAGTTTTTTTATCTGCTAGGTAAAAATTTTATTCTTGAGGAAGAAAAATTGGCTGCAATACCTAGAACAATACTGACCAGCACCCAATGGGGTATTGCTTTCCAGCCACGCACCGGAATAGCTGTTACCGGATATATTGCATACGGTAAGAGAGTACCAGTTGATGTTGGAGCTTTAGGGGTACTGTATTCTGAACTTATGAGGAGACATGGAGGAGAAGTAAGAACAGTTTGGTATAGGACAACAGTTACTGTAGAGTATGAAACAGATGAAGGAACTAAAAAGGAAACAGACCTTGTAAGAATAGGTTTCTACGGAACAAAAACCCAAGTACTTGGAACAAACAGCGTAGTAATTTTATCAGCAATAAAAATGATATTAGACAAGGTAAGCTATGACCAAACAGTACTAGCAACCACCGGAATACCTCAAATACCAGCTGAGAGAACCCAAACAGTACCATACTAGCCCCCCGTCCAGCTGGAGCAAACACCCCCCCTAAGACCAAGTTAAATAACCCCCTTAAAAATAGGTTTCAAATTAAAAGCAAAACCCCCCTTAAAACATAATAGGGGAACCCCCGTATGCCGGAGCAGTTAATGATTGAGGGTTGGGGTTGGGCTGTAATACCTACAACCGGCATAGCTATTGGAGCTGGTGTTTGGGGTGACCGTAAGCTTGAAGGTAGAAGAATAGCTATTGACGAGTATTTTCCAGACGAATACGTTAAAGCAACGAAAGGCTTCCTACATTTCGCATTTATGGACAGCTACAACTATAATAAGAGAATGGGTTTAGACCAAGAATACTTCGAATTTAATGTTGAAGGAAAAATCTGGAGAGTGTGGACTAAAGGAACATTTGTTTCAGTAGAAATGGACTGCACACCAACATTCTACTTTCTAACATGGTATGATTGGCTTGAAATAGCTAAAAACACAACCCTACAGTATTGGCTTTCAAGAACAACTAAGTTCTACTATTCAAACGTTTACAGAATAGTTCTCAAAGACGCCGGATACAATGAAACAGAAGATTACTGGTGGATAAAAGCTGACTTTTGGAAAGGATGGATAGACTATGAGTCAATGACAATACATTTAGACCCAAACCCAGTGGCTGAAAACATTTTTCTAAAATCCCAGTTCGGAGGATACCTTAGAGAGGAAGTTATGCAGAAAATTAAAAACGGCGAAATAGACCTAACATGGGATAGGAAAATAGAGGAAATAGAGCCATCCAAAATAATAACAACCGGAAACAATACGGAGCCAGCTGAAGCATTCCTATATGAAATAGAAGCCGGTAAAGTAGCTTTCTACTTTATCCCGCTTTTCGTTAGGAAATGGAGCCTAGATACTGGAGAACTTTGGGCTTCAAAAATAAAATCTGGAATAGCTCTTTGGCACTCCGGTATAGGTAGGTGGATTCAGTATCCGGAAACAGCGTCTGAAAGAATTAGAGTATCCTTCTACGAGAGGCTAATTAGAGTTCTTGGAACAAACATTCCAGAGGTTCTCGACAGAATACTAGTAGATATTAAGGAAGTAGCAATAGAAATGGACCCGATGCCAAGCTACCCGGAGGTGTATGTTTATTGATAGGGAATAAAGTAGCATATGCTGTAAACCTAAAACACCCTACACTAAGAATTAGCGGATTCAGATATGCCGTAGAAGCAGTAATAATGCTAGGCGGGGAAATAGTGTTCACAGTTATAAAGGAGAAAAGAACAGCAAAAGCAGAGAAAGGACTGGTAATTACAAGTAAAACCAGAGGAATATACTGCAATATTCACGGAGTACCAGTTAGAATATGGTATGAGAAAAACAAACTAATATTTCACACTTTAAGAGAAGACGCAGTAGAATTAACATATAAGTTAGCAGAATATGTTGAGAGAAAAATAAACTACGGTAGAAAGTTTCTCAAATAGTCTCCAATATCTCTTGAAAGCTTAGTTTCAATTATCTCCTTCCAGCCGGGCGGTGCCTCAACCTCAACCTTAACTATGAGTTCTCCTTTCTTAATACTAACCTCTTTCTTGTAAACATTGAAGTCAATGTTTATCTTGTTTCTTTTAAGCCATTTACGTACTTTCTTTTCAGCTTCAGAAATAGCCATATCTATAGCTAACATTATTTTTTCTTCAACGCTTACGCTTCTTGACAAGGAACTCACCCAACTCTTTTTCTTTACCAAAAACTAATACTTTTCTAAACCTTAACCTTACTTTCTTATATTTAACTAGGATGTTGTATCCTTCATGTATTGGTTCAGTCCATGTTTCAACTAGCCCCATTTTCTCAAGTAGCTTAACATATATTGATATTGTTGATTTATGGTAGCCGGTTTCACGTGAAAGCTCAAGAATATGGCTTGTCATGTTCGGTTTCTCTAAGAGAACCTTAACTATCTTATTTATTGCCGGTCTTTCAAGTAGTGTTGTTAGCTCTACTAGTTTATTTGCTGAGTCAATTACTAGTGCTTCTTCACCCATCATGTGCTATACTTTAGAAGTCTAGGTTTAAAAAGGTTGTAGTAAATAGGCAAGAACAGTTACTACTAAAAGAACAAAACCTAAAATTGTTGACCATTTAAAATGGTCTGAACCCATTGCGAAAGGATGTTGCTGAAGTTCCTCAGCAATTATTAGTCCGAAACCAGCAGAAACAATTATGAGCTTCTTTAAAGCAAAACCTAAAGTACACAGTACAAGACCCCAATGATAATGCTCTAAAACCCTCAGCTTCCCCCTATCCTTACCCCAGAATTTTGCTCTCCAAATAGCGTCAGCTAGGAAAGCCAATGCAAGACCGGTTAAAGACTCAACCACCGGAATGAACACTTTTAACACCTACCCCGAACAAGTATCCAACAGCAATCAAAGCTATGTTTTTTAGAAGCTCACTATCACCAATATGTACAGCATATGCTACTGAAACAACGATGACAATGGCTGCAACAACGTTAGCTAAAGTTGTTCTTTTAAATAAGTCTCTTAAAATACTGGACACTAGAACCACCGATAAGAAAGTCTATAATAGAAAATTTAAAGCTTACTCGAAACCTACAGCAACCCAGTCAACTTTAGTGTATGCGTCAAGATTTTCAGTGCACTCACCATATACTAAAACGCTATATCCAAACATATCTGCTGGTGATATTTCAGCATCTAGTTCAGCAATTAAGTTACCATCTTTATCGTAAACTTTAGCCTTCTTCTCTACAGAGTCAACTAGGAAGACGAAGAAGTCACCGGGATTTTGAAAATCAACATAGTTTGTACCAGCTTTAAGCCTAAGCTTAGAAGTATCATTTGGAACACTTCTAATTTCAGCATACACACTCTCATATGCACTATTAACAGCACCTAAGTTGACCAAAGTTCTTTCAACCGCCGATACTGCTAGGTCTAGAAGTACTGAAACAGCTACTCTCCTAGTTGGCTTATCAATGCCACTTATTCTTCTCGCTAATGTAGCAGTGTCGCCGGATGGTGGAACTCCTTCAACATAACCTAGGTTGAAATGTATATTATATGTGTCGAAGTCGCTTAATTCATCTTCAATTTCAAAGTCCCATATTTTACTCCACCCCTTCGGTGGTTTAAACAAGTTCCAGTCAACATATGGTTTTTCAAGCAAAGCTATCCAGTCAACTTCAACATCGGTTGTAATTGCTCCATCATACTCATTAAGCTCGTAGATAGAGACCCCGTATCCGGGTCCAACGTAACCGGAGTAAACTAGGTTTGCCTCAGCTAACCTATTACCGTGCTTATCGTAAACCCATACTTTTCCTTGTAAGCCATCAGCAACAATAACGAGCCAGTCTTCAGTATATGGGAAAGAGCCAACAACCCCGCCGCCATGACCATCAACTATTTCAAATTTACCGCTATCTGGATTATACTGTATATAAAAACTGTATTTCCAGCTCAAGTTCACGGAAATAAAATCGGCTGTGTTACCGGGTAAGCACTTAACTACTTTTACTTTTAAGCATACTGCTGCTCTGTCTAAGTAAGCTAGTTCTAGCCATCTTCTTACACCGCCAATGTCATTTGCTGGTGGGCTGAAATGTAGTAGCTTGTTTGCGACATAAGCGTACCGTGTTGCCTCCGGGTCGTTTCCAGCGTATTTTAGGTCTTCTTGGGTGCAGAATCTCCATAGTTTAGTCCATCCTTCAGCGGGTGCCCATATTGGGTTGTTCGGGTTTATTTTTGAAACAACACATGCTGGAGCTATCTTCCTCAAGTATAGGTTTAGCCAGTGCTCCCTAGTAACATGGGTTGGCGTAGTGTTTGTTAGAGGAAAACCGCCTAGCTCAGTTAGCCACTTCAAATAATCCCTTAACGGCTTCTCATTATACGTTGCCGGCATTTACCTTACCCCCTTAATTATTTCAAGTATTTTAGGTGATGGTTTAGCTGATACTTTAGAGCCGGTTAGTTCGTACTGTATTGCTACCCAGTCTATCCAGACGAAGTTTTGCTGGTCTGGAATATAGTCTCCCCATAGGTGAATATAGTATGAGTCATAGTCTGGTGTTGTTTCTGAAAGCCACCATTTATTTATTAGCAACGTGAAGGCTCCATGGAAAACTTCTACCCACAGTAGGTTGTTCTCATAGTCGCATGTTAGCACAAGTGTTATGTAGTCGTCTGGATGGTCGAAGTACCCAAGAATACCGCTAACACTTGGATAACTCAGATAAATATGATGCTCTTTAACATTCCATCCAGTGCGAAATCGTAAATCAAGACTAACATAGTCAAATGTTTCAGAGTTATACAATACTATTGTAAGGCATGAATCTGTGCCGAGATTGTTTAAACGTGGAAGAGACCTCATGTTTATAGCTAACTTTAAAACCCTATGACCCCCCTCAACAAGCCTCTCAATAGATGCTGTATCGTTTTTAGGTCCTTCAAGGTAAATGTAGTTGTTTTCCTTAAGAACAGCGTTTTGAACACTGTAGTTTCCAAAATCATACATTTCATCTTCACTGTGAAACCTCCATATTTTACTCCACCCCGTAGGAGGCTCCCATAGGAAAAATATTGGGTCGAAACCGCTTATTTCCGGCGACTTATACCTTCTAAGATAGTAGTTTACCCAGTACTCCATAGGAACACGGGTAGGTACGGTATTCGTTAGGAACCTTGTATCAATAGTTTCAGCCCACTTCAAATACTCTCTAAACCTAACTTCACATACTGTTTCCGGCAATTCAAACCCCGTATGATTTATAGTTGGAAGTTAGAGTTAAAACTTAAGTATAAACTTCAACCCTAACATAGAAAACCATAGAAGAACACATTTAAACACCGGGATAACAAAATGCCGGCAACATATAATGAAAGACCCATTAGACGTTACGTATCATGGCTGTTAGATAGAAGACCAAACGTACTTGTAAATACAACACCAACTTTCTCACCAAGAGAACACATGATAAACTTCTACCTTAAAAAGAAAGGCTTCGGCTGCGTAGTTTCCGGGGCAAACCCGCTAAACCCAAGCTGGTGTCCGCTGGGAGGATGGACTAAAATATGGAAGTTCTGTACACCAAATGAACTACAAGATTTTGAATCCCAATACGCATATGTTGAAAATTCTCTACTAAAATTTAACCCTCCATTTGGAAGCAACGGGAAAATAAGGTATCTTAAGTATGTAGCGTCAAGAAAAGTAGCTGTATGTTTCAGAACTAAAATCATAAACCTAGAAGATACGGGAGCACCAGTAGACATGTACGTTACTAGGTCAGACTATAGAATATACGCTGCTTACATTTACTTAGTACCTACTGCTGAAGGAGTAAAATATGAAATTTCCGATGTTTGTACTGGAAACTACATTAGAACCCCCCATACAGAAGACTTCGTTGTTGCAGTAGTAGATGCTGAAGCGGAAAAAGCTACTTTATACGGTAAGAACGGTAGTGTTCTCGCAGAAATTAATTTAGGCTATATGACTACTGATACGTTAACCTACTGCATAGATGTTATCGAAGAAAACCGTAAAAAGGAGGCTGGACCAATACCCGGATTAACTGTTAAGGAAGACTTTAGGAAACTACAAGAATTCTACATAGTTTACGATACGGAAGTTGACTGGGTTGCCGTGTTAGAGTAGTTTAAATAGTAGCTCAGTTCTGATAGAGTTCATCATTTCTACTTTGTCAGTTCGGTCCACCTACATCATGTTAGCCACCGGGTTTTCTAATGTTTTAGCCACCGGAATAGTTAATAGTAGGTCATTGAGGGGCTTTTTAAAAGTCTAATGAGAAATCTACTAGGAGAAGTCATCGCCCCCCTCACTGTTTTTTCTTCTTTTTAATGGTTTTAAGTTTAGTGGTTTCTTCTACTGCTTTCCTTATTAAGTATTTTACTAACCCCCCGCATGTCAAAGCTCCCTACCCCCCTTAAGCTTACGTATGCTAACCCCCTTAGAGTCTAGTTTGTAACTTACTTTAATAGCCACCGGTAGTTCCTAGCTGGGAACCCCCTTAAGCTTAGTGGGTGCTGTTGAAATGTTATTTTCCTTATTTAACGCTTTAGCTGAATTTGCCACCGGGTTTTTAAACGTAGTTTTAAGTGTACACTTCTATGTGAGAAAATACACTTCAAACCTATTCCCCCCTAGACTGATACGCTTAGCCACCGGGAGGTTAAAGCTAACACTAAGTATTGAACCCCCCTTAGTATTCAGTATTGAACTTAATTACATATTGCAGTGCATATTGAATCATAACTTTAAACATGAATTAGCAAACATATTCCCCCTTTAAACCGTTCTAACACCCCCCTTAAGAGTAAAGACATAACCCCCCTTAAGATTGAATTATGCTTCTAAGCAAAACCAGCTATGAAAATGCTTAAGCAAAACATTGTTCCTTCCTTGTTTTAAACCATTAGCCCCCTTAAGATTTAAGCAGTAAATTAAACCATTAACCACCGGGACACCAAGTATCAGACCCCCCTTAAAAACTAATCTGGAATTCAGTAGGCTTTGAAATCTACAGTTAAAACAGCGGTTCCCAAGAAGAGGAACCGAGCAACCCCCCTTAAGATTGAATAGCTCAGCCACCGGAACAGTCAATCATAGACTATGAACCATAGCCCCCGCCTCATTAAATATGTAGGTAAGTCTACGCTGAACAGTGTTTTTAGAAGCCATATTCCCAAGAACAGTAAATACGCTTTTAAAAACATGTGCCACCGGGAGTTTAAATATGGTACCCACCGGCAGTTTTAAAATACGATTAAATATGTTTGCCACCGGCAAGAAAAATGAAGTAGCCACCGGGAAGTTAAATACTGGTTTGAAACCGCTACCCACCGGTAATGCAGAATACTAATAAGCTAGCATGTTTAATCTACGATTCAATATTCTTGGGAATAGGCTGTTAGATAGAATAACCCCCGTGTAGTTGAAAAGGACACCCACCGGCAAAGTAAAGCTAAGATTGCCAAGCATACCCACCGGTAAGTTAAGCCGTAGAGATAGTAGGCTATTAACTAGCATATTTAATCGTAGATTCCCAAGAACACAAACTATGAGGTTAAATAGCTTAACCCCCGTGAGATTAAAACCACAAACCCCCGTGACGTTCCGTTTAACACTAAATACCTAACCCCCCGGAACATTTAATCGGCAATTCAACCTCAGACTTAAAAACATATTCCCAAGATGATTTTGGAAAAATACAAATCTGAGATTAAAAACACCACCCCCCGTACTGTTAAATCTGCTTACCCCCGTAATAGCC